>Ga0210386_10000088_pt1 | contig 66644 bp, 86 predicted proteins | sample IncBWH32OmetaG_FD_160091 | JGI IMG/M metagenome (GOLD analysis project Ga0210386, IMG submission 160091) | Forest soil microbial communities from Barre Woods Harvard Forest LTER site, Petersham, Massachusetts, United States - Inc-BW-H-32-O ...
AAACGGAGCCTACGAAACAGAGCGTTGCAGCCAATGCGATTCCCGAAAGAACTTTCCTCATTACCGCCTCCTTTGTCTCTTCCATGGCACGAAGCGCGCTTCGTGCCAGAATCCAACTGCTGAGCTCACCTCTTGAGCGAGCGAATGTATGCTCCGTAGCCGTGGTAGCCGACGCATTTCGCTTTGAAGGCGAGATCCTCAGCCACCGTATCGCCCTTTGCCGGAACGCTAGACCGACGGGTTCCCACAAAAACGGCAGCGACCACCATCAGTGCTCCAACTTGTTCTCGATTCATCTCCTTGTGTTGCTCCTCCCTGACATAAAATCAATCGGGCCGCGGTTTCTTGCGCCCTGGTGCCGCACTAGAATGCGTACCTTAAAGAGAGTGTGATGAGGTTCCCGTGGAAATTCCGTGGCCCAAAAATATCCTGGAAAGCAGCGGTGGAATCTTCATGGTAGCTGTAGTAACTCCAAAACGCCTTTCCGGTCCAGTGCTGTGCAATGTGGTAGTCAAATCCACCGTAAGGCTGATACCAGGTAGAGTTCAGGGAGCCATCCACATTCGTGGGAATAGGGTTTTCGGGAGTGAGGTTGAGCTGTGAGCCGCTTACTCCGGTCATGCTCGCACCCCCGTGCAGGGTCAACCGGCGGATGGGATTCCAGGAAAAATCGAGGAATCCCGTGTTGACCTTGCTGGAATAAGGCGAATTCTCTTGCACAAGCCCGGAGACGTTCGGGCATGCCGGGAGTCCGGGGAGCGAACCGGAAGCCGTGAAGCAGACCAGGAGCGACGTGGAAATGTCGTCGTAGCTGTACCCCAAGTCCACGCTGATTTTCTGGTTGGGAAGAAACTCGGCCGCGATCCCGTAGCTATTGTTGTGCATCAGGTTGTTCACAGTGGGAACATTGTTCTGGCCATACCAGAGGCTAACAGTTCCATTGAAGTTGAGCTTTTCGGAAGGCTTATAATTGGCCTGGAAGCGCACCTTTTGTGAGTTCAATGGACTGAGACGCGTAAAGGCAGCGTTGGCGCTCATGATGTCACTGTCCACGTTGAGACGGAATTTCTGTGAAGGGCGAACCCACAAGCCAAAGACGGCGTGATTCTCGTTGATATCCGTCTCGCTGGGAGGCGCGAACGTGCCGGGGAAGGAATAGTTGATGGACCCATCGGAATTGAGGGTGCACCCTGCGGGGAGATTGCCCTGGCTGAGAGGGAGTCCCGGATCCACAAGGGTGCAATTTCCACGAGCCGCGTTGTTGGGGAAATAGATTCCGCCGAAGCTATTGAAAAAGTTATCGGAAATCACCCGAGCGCGATATTCGTAGCCGAAATATGCCCCACCTTGCGGATTAATCTGAACGCGAATTTGGATCGTGTTGGAAAGATCCTGTTGCTTCAGGAAGTTGCTATCCAGATTTAGTGCAATGTCTCCGCCCGAGCTCGTCGTATGAACCGGAATTGCGTTGGGCACGCCGTTGGCCGGAGCAGGGCACGTGCCCGGAAGCGTCGCGGTGGACGAGAAGACGTTGGGATTCACAATGAGGCTTGGACTGAAGAACGAACAATCCGTCGCTGCAAACTGCGCCGGCTCCTTCCAATTGCTGAAGCGCACCGAATCGACCAGGCTAAGAGCTTCCGTGATGTGCCAGGTGACACCGAAATCGGCGAACGTGGCCACATGGCGTCCGCTAATCGGTCCGGTTTCCGCGAAGTTGGACTGGTTCGCCTTGGGGGTCAAGCCAGTGAAATTCTGCTGATAGTCAGTGACGGTGAGGTCTCCCCCCGTATAACTAAAAGTTCCCGCGAAATCCACATTCTTGAAGTAGCTGGATTGGACCCTAACTTTTTCAGTGGGGCTGTTCAGTCGGGTGCGCCAGTGCAGCAGGTAGCTTGAAAACGCGTTGCAAGCGGGATTGACGATTCCCCCCGGTGAAAAGGTGTTGCTGCACGGCTGGCTGCTGGTGTTCCAGGGAACACCGAGGTCCACGGGCGGAAAGCCTGCTCCCGGGGAGAATTGAAGGTTGGTATCGGTGCTGCCCAGATCGTTCTTGTAGTAGCTCCACACTTGGGTGTAGCCGATCGTGGTGCGCGGGAGAAAACGGAAATCCACGCCAAGGCGGTAGTTGCGATTGTGGAAGGAATAGTCCTGGGTCAGATATTGGTCGGTCCCTTCGTGCGTGGTGCTGAAACCCGGGCCGTAAACGGTGTTTTGGTCGAAGCCAAAACGGAAGCGGATCTTGGAATCAGGGAAGAAAGTCACGCCATAATCCTGCATATTCCTGTTGGTATAGAATGCTGAGGGACTCGTGCCGATCACGGCCGTTCCGATTACGTTCGGTGGCGCGTTGACCAGCGGGTTGAAATTGGGCGGCGCGTTGGGCATCAGCGTGGGTGCATTGAGCGGATTTGCCAGCAACGAATAGTCCCAACGATTCTGGTCTTTGCGAAACATCCCGCTGAACGCGTACCACTTGTTCTTGTTGATGCGCAATTGGGTAACGACATCGGGATCCCCGCCATATCCGAAGTTGCTGAAGAAGAAATGGTCGAAGAAAGTGCCGTGGTGGTTCAAGGAGTTCATATCGGTGCTGAAGTCGAGCAACCGCGGCCCTTGCTGTAAATTGACGAAAGTGTCGTACGTCTGCTGATTGCCGACAACATCCGTGAAGCGGTAACCAAATTCCACAGATTGCTTGATGTTGTAGTTACCCTGGTCGATCCCCTTTTGCTCGTCCACTTGCTGAGCAAACGACACGGGGACGCAAAAAATCGCGAGCATGAAGGTTGATAGGAGAAACCACGTCACGAGGGGTGTGAAGTTCTCGATATTCGGAGTTTCTTCCGTTCTTGTTCTCGGCATGATCGTGTTCCTCCTTCCTCAGGGTGTGAAAAATACTGGGCTGGTGTTGGACCCATGCACCGCGACATGGCAGAGCGTGCACGCCTGGTATTTGGTGGCTTGGTTGTGGAAGCTTGGGGTGGCTGCGGCGCCAACGCTCGCATTCAGCGAGTGGCAGCTGATGCAGAGTAGATTGACCTGGTTTTGCTTGAGCATGCGCTGATTTGTCGAGCCGTGCGGCGAGTGGCAGACTACGCAGCCTTCAAGCTTTGCTTCGTGCTGGTAAACGAATGGGCCCTGTTTGTCAGCGTGGCACTTATAGCAAACTTCGTCCTGGCCGACCGCGGTACGCAACTGGTGGCGCTCAAATCCGCCGTGCGGATTGTGGCAGTCGTTGCATTGCAACAACCCTTCGTTGACCCGGTGGCGGAAGGGACGAGCAAACTGCGCCCGCACATCCAAGTGACAGCTGTAACAAAGCCTTGGCGAGGAGTCCTTCAGCAGGAATTCACCTTCCTTCGCGTGATGCGGCGAATGGCAGTCCAGGCACGACACACCACTCTGCAGGTGAGCGGAGCGGCCGTAGTTGCTCTGGTCATGGTTGCTTTCGTGGCAATTCAGACAGCGCGCGCTGATGGTCGCGGGGGAAGCATCCTTAAAGGTGAAGATCTTTGATTTGTCGCCGCCGCCGTCCACGTGTTCCTTGCCGGGGCCATGGCAGGCTTCACAGCCATCCCATCCGGGCCCTTTGTGAGCGTCAAGCTTTCCTTGCATGGTCGTGACAAAATGCGGTGTATTTGCAAAGTTATTGTAGATATCTTCGTGGCAGGTCTTGCAGGTTTCGGAACCCACGTACAGGGCGGGATCCGTCGGCGCAACGTATGCTTTGGCTTGGCCAACTGGTTTGGTCTGCTGCGTGGCATTTTTCTTGTCGCCAGAATGGGCAAAGGGAACTACCACCGCCGGAATCACTGCTGCTAGAAAATAAAAGATGGGGAGCCGCTGCCAAAACTTCATAAAACTCCTCTGGCAATTGATGAACAGATTCCTGCGTCCGCACGAATCTGATTGCATCCGCTTCCTGTCGAAGAACAAAACAACCTCAAGAACTGGGCGGCTCGCAAACTGTCGGAACGGCCTCCAAGGCCGGTCAATCCAACAGTTCAAGAGGACAACTAGTTTTTAAAAAAACTTTCCTGGCACCGAGGATATTTTGAAGGTTTCCTAATGTCAGCTAGGGGTTTCCCTAGTAGCCTCTCATTGGGTTGAACCCTTAGCCTGCACTCAGCGATTGGTCACCGGAGAGGCGACGTTGTGTCAAAGGGATCATTTAGTCAAATACCTCCAGCGTGACGGAATGACCCATGACGCGCCGCCGCTCTTACTGAACAGACTGATTGCTTCGGAAAGAATCGACAGCCAATGAAAAGATTCCTTGCCGGGCTGAACCTCTGATTCATGAGGTATGGAGCAAGCATTGAGTCCGAACAAGAGTGAAGAGCTTGGAATGAATGGGCACAATGAAAACGCAGCTGTCGAGTCATCGAAAACTCTGACAGGGGTCACTCGGAGAGAGTGGTTCAGGACGGCGGCTGGCGGTTGTGCCGGACTCGCGCTGGGTGCGTTTGTCGATGTGGAAGCCGTGCGAGCTAGTACGCAGAATCTAAAGCTCTCCGACGTCAGCGAGTTCACTACCTCCTGCAACTTTTGTTCATGTGGATGCGGCATGGTCGCGACGGTACGCGAAGGCAAGTTGATCAGCATGGAAGGCGACTTCGACCACATTGTGAATCGCGGATCCCTGTGCGTGAAAGGCATATCCATGTTCGCGACTCATAGTTCTCCGAACCGGCTTACAACGCCGCGTTATCGGGCCCCGGGAAGCGACCACTGGGAGGACATCTCCTGGAACGACGCGATCGAGCGGGTCGCGCAAAAGGTTCGGAAGACGCGCGACGCGACCTGGATCGCCACCGAGAAGGTCGGCGGTAAGGAGGTTCCGGTCAATCGCACGGATGCGATCGGCTTCCTGGGCGGCGCGCAGAACACGAACGAGGAATGCTACCTCTTCCAGAAGGCGGCCCGGCTGCTCGGCCTGGCTTATGTCGAGCACCAGGCCCGACTTTGACACAGCCCCACGGTCCCCGGTCTGGGGGCCTCGTTCGGCCGGGGGGCGATGACCAACCACTGGATCGACCTCCAGAACTGCAAGACGATCCTGGTGGAAGGCAGCAACGTGGCCGAAAACCACCCCATGGCCTTCAAGTGGATCCGGAAGGCACAGGAGAATGGGGCGAAGATCATCCACGTCGATCCGCGATTCACTCGGACCTCCGCGGCCGCAGACGTGTACGCGCGCATCCGGCCGGGAACCGACGCGGCGTTCCAGAACGCGATGATCAACCACATCCTCGTCAACAAACTGTACGACGAGGATTACGTCGTGACTCACACTAACGCCCTCTACTTGGGCAATGAGGCGTTCGAGTTCAGGGACGGCGTTTTCAGCGGGTTCGACGCGGAGAACCACAAGTATCACACGGAGACTTGGGGATACCAGCTCGATGCAGGGGGAAAGCCCCGTGTCGCGAAGAGCCTGGATGACCCGCACTGCGTCTTCTCGCGCCTGAAGACCTTCGTGTCACGGTACACGTTGGAGATGGGCGAGAACATTACCGGCATTCCGGCCGGGCAGATCCAGCAGATCGCAGAGATGATGGCGAAGAACCGGCCGGGATCCATCCTCTATGCGCTCGGGATGACCCAGCACACGACCGGTGTGCAAGGGATCCGGTCGTTCACGATCCTGCAGCTCCTGCTCGGCAACATCGGCAAACCGGGCGGCGGCGTCAACGCGCTGCGCGGCGAGCCGAACGTGCAGGGCGCATGCGACATGGCGGTGCTCTACAACTACATGCCGGGCTATCTCAACTCTGCTTCGAACGCCGAGCCGACCATCCACGACTACGTGCGCAAGAATGGGATCGCCGACAGCCGGTACCTCGTCAACACGCTCAAGGCCTTTTTCGGTGAGGCGGCCACCGCCGAGAACGATTATGCCTATGCCTGGCTGCCCAAGCGGAACGCTTCCAAGGACTACGGCACCATGCCTATGCTTGAGGATGCCCTTGCCGGGAAGCTAAAGCTCCTCTGGATCGTCGGCCAGAATCCCGCGGTCACCGTGCCCAACCTCAGGCTGACGTTTGACGCGATGGCGAAGCTCGAGACGCTCGTGGTCCAGGAGATTTGGGAGACCGAGACCGCGGCGTTCTGGAGCCGGCCCGGCGTCGACCCGAAGTCCATCTCCACCGAGGTAATCCTGCTGCCCGCGGCGTTCTTCATGGAAAAGAACGGAACGATCAGCAATTCGGGCGGCATGGTGCAATGGCGCCACGCCGCCGTGAAGCCTCCGGGGCAGTCCAAGCCCGACGGCGAGATCGTGGATCTCGTCTTCCGCAGGGTGCGCGATCTGGTCAAGGACTCGAAGGAGCCGAGGGATGAAATCATCCGGAAAGCCTTCTGGAACTACACCACGGCCGAGGACGTCCTGCGCGAGATCAACGGGTACGCACTGCGCGACAACCCGGAGACCGGCCTAAAGGCAGGGGATCTCGTCCGCAAGGTCAGTGATCTTCGCGCCGACGGTTCCACGTCGTCCGGCGCGTGGATTTACGCGGGCGTCTTCGCCAACGGGGAAAATCTCTCGAAGCGCCGAGATTCGCAAACGGATCCCGGAGGCCTCGGCCTCTATCCGGGCTTCGGGTGGACCTGGCCCAACAACATGCGCATCCTCTACAACCGGGCGTCGTGCGACCGGAACGGCAAGCCCTATCCGGGCTCCAAGCCCATCGTCTGGTGGGACAAGCAGGCGAAGCGCTGGACTGGGTACGACGTGCCGGACGTCCCCGTCCAGACGGACGGACCGAACACGCCGAACGGCCAGCGGGCTTTTCATCTGGGTGCGGAGGGCGTCGGGCGGCTGTTCGCGGCAGTCTACTCGGACCCGGACGAGAAGCATCCGGGGTATCCGCGTGACGTGGCGTACGTGCCGAAGGACGGTCCACTGCCGGAGATGTACGAGCCCGTCGAGAGCCCGGTGGAAAACATCCTTCACCCAAGCGTGAAGAGCAACCCGATGCTCAAGTATCCGCGCGTCGCGACGCATCAGCCCATTGGCACAGCCGACCAGTACCCCTATGTGCTGATGACGTCCACGGTCGCGGAACACTGGTGCGGGGGATCCACAACGCGCAACATCCCGTGGCTGAACGAGCTTGTCCCCGAGGCTGTGATTGAAATTCCATTGTCACTCGCTCACAAACTGGCGGTCAAAACCGGAGACTGGGTAAAGGTGTCCTCCGCTCGCGGCGAACTTACCGTGAAAGCCTCGGTTACTCCAAGAATGCAGACGCTCAAGGTCAACGGGCAAGAAGTGACTATCGTTTGGATGCCGTATAACTGGGGTTTTAAAGGCCTTTCCACCGGTCCCAGCGTAAATTTTCTCACCATCGATGCCGTCGATCCGGGAGCGGGTACCCAAGAAACCAAGGCTTGCCTGGTGAATGTGATCAAGCGCCGCGAAGCCGACGAAAGATCCTCCATCTCGCGAAGGGGGTAATGCATGAACCAGTCTGCGAACTCAGGCTCCGTTAAAACGACGCTGGTCGACATCACGAAATGCATCGGTTGTCGTGCGTGCCAGGTTGCCTGCAAGCAGTGGAACGACCGCGATGGGGAAGAGACAGAGTTTCAGTGGGACCTTGGTTTTCAGAACCCCGCCACTCTCAGCGCAAAAACGCTTACCTTAATTACGTTTCATGAATTGCCTGACGAGCAGGCGCCCGGTGGTTTGCATTACCTTTTCACCATGCGGCGATGCCTGCACTGCCTGGAGCCTGCCTGCGCCTCCGCTTGCCCGACGACGGCTCTGACCCGGCAACCTGACGGACCCGTAACTTACGATGCAAACAAATGCATCGGCTGCCGCTACTGCATTTGGGCATGCCCTTGGGGAGTGCCCACCGCGGAATGGGATTCTCTCACTCCCAAGATTCAGAAGTGTACTCACTGCGCTGACCGCGACGATCAACCCCTCCCTCTGGCCCGCAATGGGCAACCGCTCACTCCGGAAGAGCGGAAACAGTTCCGCGCCAACATTGTCGAGCCGGCTTGCGTCAAGGCTTGCCCGGCTGACGCGCTTCAGTTCGGAACCAGAGATGACATTTTGAAGGAAGCGCGCACTCGGATATCCGGTCAACCTGAGAAATATGTAGACCACATATACGGCGAAAAAGAGGCCGGTGGCACGAGTGTGTTGTACCTGTCGTCCGTGCCTTTCGAGAAACTGGGTTTTCCCGACGTCGGTACCAAGGCGTATCCGGCAGTTTCCAAAATAGCGATACACTCTGTCCCGCCCGCGGTTTTGGCTGTGGGCGCGTTGCTGGGGGGCACCTACGCCTTCTTGAAGCGCAGGTCCTTCGCAATCGCGAATGGGCCGGATGCACTTCCCGTTAATGCCGCCAGCCATCACCCGGAGTTCGAGCCTCTACGGCAAAAGCTGTTGACTCCGTTCAATTGGATTCTTCTTGGACTCATGGCGTTCGGCCTGATTTCGCTCATCGCCCGTTTCGCCTTGGGCTTGGGCGGCAGCACGCATCTTTCGAACACGTACGCTTGGGGACTCTGGATCGTCTTCGATTTGGTCTGGATCGCCGTGGCTGCCGGGGCATTCGCGACCGCCGGCATTATCTATGTCTTCCAGCGCAAGGACCTCTACTCTATGGGCCGATCAGCTGTGTTAATGGGCCTGTTGAGTTATTCGTTTGTCACGGTCACGCTGATCGCGGACCTTGGCTTGCCATGGCACTTCTATCAGCTTGGCCTGCAGTCGCCGGAGGGATCGGCGATGTTCGAAGTGTCCTGGTGTGTCGGTCTTTATGTCTCGATCTTGCTGTTGGAGTTCCTGCCGGTGCCATTTGAGCGATGGGGATTGCAGAAGGCGAAGGATATCTGGCAGCGATGGTCTGGCGCTTACGTCGCCGGAGCGCTTACCTTGTTTGTGTACCTGCTCTCGCGGCAACTAACCTACGCGTTGGTGACAGCCGTGTTGTTTTCTTTTCTTGCTTGGGCGTTCCGGGCCAGGGACAAGAAATCTGAACCCATCATGCTGGCCATCGCCGCGGTAACGTTCTCGACGATGCATCAGAGTTCGCTGGGCTCTTTGTTTCTGCTCATGCCGGACAAGCTTGCTCCACAGTGGTGGTCCCCTGTCATGCCCGTTTCTTTCTTCCTTTCTTCCATTGCGGCCGGCACGTCTCTGATCGTCCTTTGCGAGATGTGGATGGCCAAGGCGTGGGGACGTCGCCTACAGATTCCGCAACTGACGGCAATGGGCAAAATTTCATTTTGGTCGCTGCTGGTCTACTGGGCGTTTCGGCTTGTCGATATGGTCGTTCGAGGCCAGTTCTCAGGCGCATTTTCGGGAAGCCTGGGAATCCTTTTCGCGGCTGAATTCTTCCTGGGCGGGATTGTTCCTATGGTCCTGCTCGGGACAGCACCGCTGCGAACCCGGCCCATGGTGCTATTTTTCGGGGCTTTTCTCGCCACCGCTGGCGTGGTTTTCAATCGCGTGAATGTGGTTCTCCTGGCGATGAAATTGAAAGGGTCAATGCCACAGATCGCACCGGCGTCCTATACACCGTCCATCTTCGAGTGGGGCATCTCCGTTGGCCTTATCGCTGCAACGATCTTTCTTTTCGGGCTGGGCGCTCGAATCATGCCGATACTCCCAAAGGAAGAGGTCGGACAAGGATAGGAATATCGATACCATGATCCATGACGTTTGGCTGTCGAAGCATCCGTACCTTCAGCGCACAGCTGACTTTCACGCACAAGTCGCGGCTGCTGCCGGTGACATCTCAGTCGCTCGCCCGCACACTCCAAACTTCGACGAGTACATCGGTGACTATAAGGCAGGTATCCCCCTATTGCGGAGTTCCCAGGCAGCAATCGATTTCGATCCTGCGGCACCGATCCTTGTATCTCTAGTGGAGACTCTGGCTTCACAGCCTCTGCCAGCGAAGTTTGCGGACGAGTGCCGGGTCTTGCACACTCAATTGCGCGGTGAAATGAATGCGTCGCGTCGGGCGGTTGCTTGGTTATTTGACAATGAGGTTTTCAAGCCAGAGCACCCAGGGCTGCTTCACTACTTAGGTTGGACGGCGTTGGCCCGATTCCTCAGCCCACTGGTGGATGGGTTCGGGCGTTGGCGCGCGGAAGAGCACTGGTTCCGCAGCTATTGCCCCACTTGCGGGTCGGCACCTGCCATGGCCCAGTTAGTGGGTATCGATCCCGGCCGAGTGCGGCTCCTTTGCTGCGGCTGTTGCACCACACGCTGGCGGTATCGGCGAATTGGGTGCCCGTTCTGCGAAAGCGCGGACGATCATCGCCTCTCCGCCTTGGCAATCGAGGGAGAAAAATACCTTCGTATTGACTACTGCCAGTCCTGCCACGCCTATCTCAAAACCTATAATGGAGAGGGAAACGAGTCCCTTTTTCTGGCGGATTGGACTTCGCTTCACCTCGATATTATCGCCTGTGATCGCGGACTAAAACGGTTGGCCGCATCCCTGTACGAACTGTGACCATCTCCATCATCGGTCTTGGGACGAGTAGGGCATCGAGGCCGGGAAAAATTCCGGTTGTGGGATTGAAGTGCTTATCGAGGGCTTGGGGCGGTGTCTTCTATTTTGTGGCAGGAGGTGGACTGAGGCCGGGGTCGAGGCGATGCGCTTCAGCAAATTCGGGCTGGGCGGCCTTCGCGTCGTTAAGGCGGAGGAGTGCCATCCCCAGATTATAGTGGGCGTGCGCGAAAGCCGGATTCAGCCGTACGGCTTCGCGATACTGTGCGGCAGCCTCCAGGTATTTCCCGGCGTTGAAAAGGGCAGTGCCGAAATTGAAGCGGATATTGGAGTCATCCGGCTTCAAGGGCACCAGCTTTTGGTACGTCGTGATCGCCACATCAAACTTGTTCGCCGCCAACTGACTGGCGCCGAGCCCTACCAGTGATTCCAGGTAATCCGGCTTCTGGGCATAGGCCTTTTCGTAACTTGCCGCGGCTTTCTCGTAATCCTTCAGAGCGTAGTAAGTATTTCCCAAATTGTAAGTCGCGTAGAACTCATCGGGTTTCAGCGCCAGGCACTTTTCAAAGGATTGGATCGCCTCTCCGAGCTTGCCCTGATCGGCCTGAGTCTGCCCCAGCGCCAGCAAAACCTCCGGTTGATCTTGCTTGAGATCGAGGCTTTTCTGAAACGCAGCGGCGGCATGATCGTAACGCTTGGATTTGTAGTAGAGATGCCCGAGATGTTCCCACGGCCCGGGCTGATCCGGATGCTTGCTGGTGAGCTTGTGGTAGGCGGCAACCGCTTCATGAGTCTGTCCGGCCTGGTCCAGTGCCGCAGCGTAGTTTTCCAGCACCTCCGGCGAGTCCGGACGCAGTGAATGTGCCTTGCGAAGGAAGGGCAAAGCTTCATCCGCCTTATTTTCGCTGAGCAGCGCCGTCCCTAAATTTCCGAGCGCATCGGCATTCTTGGGATTGCTGGCAATGGCTGCCCGGAAGGCCGCAATCGCTTCATCATTCTTTCCGAGATGGAGGAGCGAAGCCCCCAGGCCATTCTGCGCTTCGGAAAAATACTTGTAATGTTCTATGGCTTGGCGATACGAGGCGGCCGCGTCATCGTATTTCCCTTCATGAAAAAGCGCCAGCCCCTTATCGGCATACGCCGCAGCTTTTTCCGGAGCGATCTTGATGGCTTTGTCGAATTCCTCGATCGCCTCGGAGTCTTTCCCCGAAGATTCCAGCGCTTTTCCCAAATTGTCGAACGCGTCCGGATATTCCGGCTGAATTTTCAGCGCCTCGCGGAAGCTGGCGATGGCCTGCTCGTATTCCTTCTTGTGAAGATGGTCGAGGCCGCGTTGATTCAGCTTCGCAGCCTCATGAGAAATTCCTGGACCATTATCGGCGCGGCTGAAAGTAGCACCAATAAGACCCAAAAACAGCGTTAGGGCAAGTAGCGTAGCCGAGCGGGCAAATGGCGGTCTTATGGATCCTGGCATTCCGGTGCTATCTTGGCGGAGACGAGAAAGATTGTACATACTGATTCACAAGGGATTGTTGGTCGTCTCAGTTTGTGTCCCGTTTCTTCAAAGCCTTTGTTCGTCGGTAGGCCATCGCCGAACCGAACGTGGATATACTGGAGGCCTTCCTCGAATCTTTGCTTGACCCAATCCACGACTTTCCCCCGCGGCCCGCGATACTGGCGACCCGGCAGGTACCGGCGGGGTGCGGTAATCGTTGGCATTCTCTTGGTAGCGAACGGCGGACCGCCTTCTTCGGCATTTGGAAAGGAGGGAACACTTTGGTTTGCCATGGCGATTCCTTGGAGTGCGCTCGATTCCTGCGGGTCCTTCTCTACGCAAAATTCTTTTCCGAGTCGCGGACTTGGGGATAGATGCCATCCCGGTCGTTCAGCTTTCCGGCAAAGGCACGCTGAAACTGGTATGGTTTTGAAAGCTTTGTAGATTCGATCATAGACGTCGCGTACATCAAGACTTCATCATCTTCTGGGTGAGGACGCCTCCAGGAACGATTGGTCTAATTTCGGACTCTAAGTCGGGGAACTTCCGAGCGGGAGTTTTGACGGTTCATTTTGACAGGACGAAATAGGGGGGCAGGTCAATTCTGCCAGAAGGAAAAAGGGCAGTCGGGGCACGACGGGCAGCTTACTGTGTACCTTTTTGCGTACCATGACATTCTCTTCAAAGCACCGCTAAGTCTTTTGAAAAGAATGGCGGGGACGACGAGACTCGAACTCGCGACCTCTGCCGTGACAGACGGAAAGTCATCCACTGGGGATATAGTAATCAGCGGGTTAGACGTGGACTTGCCGGGTCCTACTGTCATTATCGGGTCCTGTTGGGACATTTTGTGCAACGGTTTGTGCAATATCTTGCCGTCTAAGTATTTTGATTTGGCAGCCATGTTTGTCACTCCTTTGAGATCCGTTCAGGCGCCGGCGGTACGCTTTTTGCCGTGCCGCGTTCGATGAATATTTTTTCGGATGCGGTTGGAACCGCTCGTAGGTCTTCTTCGTTGTAACGGTGCGGTTCCGCTTCGTTGTAACGCGCTTCGTTTGATCTGGGCCGGAAATAGCGCGTTGCAAGGCCGCGTTGGCGCGTCCCTTAAGCAGATTCCATCTGCGGATTTTTTGCTGTTCCGTCCAACTCCCAACTGGAGTCGAGTTGGTCAGACCGGTGAAGCCGGGGAGTCTGCTCGCCAAGCGAAGATTGCTGTGATAGGTGGGTTTCCCCGCTTCGGTGCAATCTTCGAAATATTTAACCTCACGAAAGAACGGGCGTAAATATTCGTCGCTTGGCTGCCAAGTCATAAACTAATCCTTCGTTGTAACGCTCCCACTCTTCGAACTGTCAGTTGACCAAACCTGCCATCGCGGCATCCACGGCCTTCCGAACATCGGGCAAAACTTCCGTTGATTTCAAGTAGTACGCGGTCGCCACTTCTTTCGTGTTGCGAAGCGCCCGCGCCATCGTGTCGGAATTTCCGGACTCTTTCCGAATCGCCGTGGCGTGGAACCTTCTGAATGAATACCATCCGGTCCAACGCGGCAAGGTTTCATCGCGGGAGAATTGGTGGCCGGCCTTCGCGTGCTCCGATTCCATTTTGTGGCAGACGGCACAGCGGTTGAGAGACGGTACGATGTCTCGCTTGGCCATATTATCCAGATTCACCCGGCCGCCATCGGCCCTTGCAAGAATGTATCCGCGGATTGGGCTGCCCTGGTCCTCGTGCAAGTCGAGAAGGATCTGGTGTAACTCGCTCGTCACGGCAACGCAGGCATTGCTCTCGACCGTCTTGAGCGTTCCTTCGACGGCATGCCACACGTTGCGGACAACTTGAATCTGAGCCGCCGCCCTGTCCCATTCTTCCCACCGCAGGCCTCTGATTTCCGCAGGCCGGCATCCCGTGAACGCCGCGATCCCCACCGCCGTCCGCTCCAGAGTCATTCCTTGCTCGGCCAAGTGACTGAGAAGGGCCTTCACAACTTCGCGTGACGCGGCAACGGTTTCCTGTTTTGGTTTGCCCTTCGGGATCAGGGCGCCTGTGCATGGATTGTCGGTTGCGCTCTTGCCGGGGAAAGCTCCGGTCGCCAGGGCATATCCGAAAATTCCCGACAGGACACTGTGAATTTTTAGAATCGTGTCCCTGTTCACCTTGTACATGCTGGCCACGTCTTTGAGCAGGTCCGACACGACACGCACGTTGAAGTCACGCACCGCGAGCCCCTGCTTCTGAGCGTATGGCCGGATGTACCGTAGAAAGTAACCGCGATAGCCAGCGGCGGTGGAAGCCTTCCTGGTGCTCTTGATGTGGGGCAGCCAGACGGTCTCGACGTAGTCGGAGAACAAATTGCAAGCCTGCGGGCATTTCGCCGCTGCTTTTATGCCGGCCATCCTCTCTTCGACAAGTTCCGCCAGATCCGATTCCCGCCGGTATCGGTCGCAGACTTCGGCGAGTTTCTCGCATTTTTGCTTGCGGACAATCTTGCCGTCCACGTTGAAGTTGTCCCGGTACCGCAAGAACCAGAAGTTGCCGGCCCGGAATATATGTCCTTTTTGCGCCATGGCTGTTTCTCCTTTACTCTTTGGGGACGGCAACGCTACGCAGGTATTCCGAGATGGTGAGCCCCGACGCCTTAGCCTTGGCACGGATCTTCGTCGCCTCGGACTTTGTGACGACGAATCGTAAAATTTCTTCTCGCCTCTGGCTTGGAGCTACCTCGGGTCTGCCTGCACGCTTCCGCATTGCATCCTCATTTCTGGTATTAGTTATACCATGTTAATTATGGAGTGTCAACCGCCATTTCAGCCCTTATTCTCTATCCACTGCGAAACAGCGGTCCAGCGGAATCGGATGACCTTGCGGCTCAAGCGAACGACGGGCAGGGGATTCTCGGTGCGGTCTTTCGCCCTTTCGCGCGTCTGTTCCCAAATCCAACTTAGAGGTACCTTCAACCGCGCAGCAAGTTCGGCCGGCGTCAGAAGGTCCTCAGGCGCGATGATGGTGGGCGTGGATTCGAGTGTCACTGTCCATCGCCTTTCTCACGCGCGGCCTTGCGCACGGCCCGGCACTCCTTGCAGCGCTTCGGCGGAAGCAAATCGCGCTCAGCGTAGAACTTCTGTTCGCCGGCAGTGAAAGCGAACTCTCGACCGCACTGCACACATTTGAGGAATTGCGCCGCCATCAGCGTTTCCCCCAACTTACAATCACTATCCCCGCCAGTATTGGCCAGAACAGCACGGCCGCGACGATGCCGACTATCGACGCCCCGCGAGGATGGCGGATGGGAAGCTCCTGGTTGAAGTCGCTGGCTTCTAGCAGCAGGAGAGTGAATATCGCGCCGATGAGGAGATACACGATGAGCGCGAGGATCATGGCTTCTCTCGCTTGGGCTGGGGACGCGCCGCCTTCGGCCGCGGGCTCACGCCGTCGTTGAGGAAATGGAGAATATCCGCGCCGAGATACCTGATCCGCCGGCCGACACGGCGCCAGCGCAACTCGGGATGAAGATCTAGGCGGCGCCACGTTTCCAACGTCCTGGAGTCGATGCCCAGATAACTTGCCAATTCTTTGCCGGAATATAGCGCGGTGGGAATGATGCGGAGAATTTTGCCTGCAGGAACCATGTTATCCATAACGACCTTCCTTCACTTCTCGGTCGTCGCGGCTTGATTCCTGCTTACAGCGACTTAAAACTGTTCGAAGCCTATCTAGCGCAATTCACTTTTGCAACCAAAAAACACGGAACATAGAAATGTGTGCTCGCCTGGTTGATTCCCGCTAACAGCCCCGAAATTCTTCTTGGCAATGTTACAAAGTTGCGCTACACAGTGTATAGCATAGTAGTTAAGAACAGTCAATAACTACTGGATAGTAATATAATAGCCCCCAAGATTCTTGTCGGGGAAAGGAGAAACGAGGATGAATAAGGCAGAGATGGAACAGGAGAAGCGCACGCCAAAACACCGAACCCCGGTACAGCTCGGCGTTTCGCTCCAGATCTATAAACTCCTGCGCGAGCGTGCCACCGCGGAAGGTTTGCCACTGGCAGCGTGGCTTCGCCGTCTTGCTCTAAAGGAACTAAGCCGAAGGCCCGCCGCCTGAAATACGAACGGCGCCGGGAATGGAGCCCCGACGCCGCGCGGATGCTGGAACCGAAGGTTGAACGAGAAAGGTTCAACATGCCAACGCTAGCACGAAATAAAATTCAAGCGCAACGGAAATTGCTCGCCCGCCAACTCGATACAGACGAGATCCGGCTGATTCTCGAAATCGCAAAAGCGGAATCTCTAGTGCGCGGCCGTCTCGGCCTTGCCGAAGACCTGGTGCGCCGCGGCTGGCTCGCCCGAGAAGGCAACTTGGTCCGCTTGTCCGATGAAACGCGCGCCTTACTCGCGGAGGCGGCCGAATGACCGAGCGCAAGAAGGAACGCGGGTGCATTTTTGCGGTGCGAGATTTTTGCGACGCTTTCCCCGCCGCAAGTCCCGACCAAAAACAGGTGCTGATCTACCTCGCGCTCTTTGCCGATCCTGACGGGTCCAACATCCGGCCCGGCTTCGCCCGACTGAATGCGCTCGGACTCCATCGCAGGTACATCGGGCCAGCCATCCGGTTTTGGATAGACCTGAGGGTCCTGATTCTCACCCGCCCAGGAACCCCGGGCCGTGGCGGACGCGCCGCTGAGTACCGGATCGATGTCCAACGGCTGGTCGAATTCAGTTCCACTGTGGAACCGATATCAGAGGACAATTCGGTTCCAACGTCTGAACCGATATCAGAACCTATATCGGTTCCAGATTCTCCGATATCGGTTCCAAAACACCCCGATATCGGTTCCAACGTTGGAACTGCACAGGAACAATACAACGGGAACAGTAAGATTACAGGAGCAGAAGAAGAAGAGAGCTCGCCTAACGGCTCGCCTGCTGCTGCTACTCTCGCAGCCTTCGAACTTTTGGACGACAACCAACTCTTCGGCCCACGCGCCTTCCAAGCCATCTGGACCGATACCGTCCAGCAACACCCAAACCGCACCAATGGCTATGACCTGCCCGGGCTCATGGAACTTGCCATCCAAGCCTGCCAACGCAAAGGCATCAAAATCCCACCGCCCTTCCTCCGCTCAAAACGCATGGCCGAAGAGCACCGTCTGGTTCTCATCCGCCTAAACCTCGAAAAGTGACGCCTCTCGCCCTCAACCGCTGCCCAACCGCAAATACCAGATGGCACTGTTATAAAAATCTGCTATGACTTCGAACATGCAATATTGCAAGTGCTGCAAACATCCAGAACGGGCCAGGATCGAAGACGCGCTGCTTCGGCGCGAATCGTGCGCTGAAATCGGAAATCGTTTCGGCGTTTCGTCGTGGAGTGTTTCCCGCCACAGCAAGCATTTAGGCCGCAGCATCATCACGAATGGCTCACAGCCGCTCCTGGACCGCCTGGAAGCGTTGCTGGACCGTTTGGACAGCATCGCTACGAAGGCTACGACCGGGAAAGATTGGCGCGCGGCGTGCGCCGCGCTGCGCGAAGTGCGCGAAGGATTGGAGCTGCTAGCGAAACTGACAGGCCAGTATCACACAGGCAACCACGGATCATCCGTGGCTGTGGCTGTAAACGTCACCACAGCCCCTCCTACGAACGAACTCAGCGGACGTGAACTCGACGTGCAGATTGCGCGGGAAGTCTTCGCAGCGACCGAAGGCTTCAATCCAGACACGATGGAGCGGATGCGGCGGCTTGTGATGAAGAGCAGCACCGATGAACGAGTGCTGGAGTTGACCGCTGCATCAACAAGGCAGTGATGCACGGACGCTGGTTGGCGCAGGCAGCGGTCACAGATAACGCGTTTGTTTTGAGTTGGCCAGGGGAGGCGTTGCACGCGAGTTGTGCATTGGTGGCAGAAGCGAAGCCGCCTCTGCTAGTGGATGCTCCGATGGGAATGGGTCATAACTTTTGGCATCGAGGCGGCCCAAAAGCCCTATCTGTCCCACTCGCCTAATTTTGCGGAAAGTTTTCTGGGAAGGTGACTATGGGATTACGGGATTTATTGAAAGAGCGGGAGAGGCGGAAGTGCGAACTGAGCTTGCATGAATTTTTTCTGCAGGCGTGGCAGGTACTGGAGCCGGCGACGGAGCTGGAAGATAGCTGGCACTATGAGTTGATTTGCCAGTATTTGGAACTGATTACGCGGGGGGAATTCCGGAAAAAATTTCCAGAGCGATTGGGCGTCATCATCAACGTGCCACCGCGGACAGGGAAGTCAACGTTGGTGAGTGTGTGCTAGCCGTGTTGGAGTTGGATTTCGCGGCCGAGTTTGAGATTTTTGTGTGCGAGTTATTCGGATCAGCTTGCATCGGAGCACAGCATGGGGCGGCGGAACCTGCTGACGAGCCGGTGGTATCAGGAGCGGTGGGGAAGTAGGTTCAGTTTTTCTCCGGACCGGAACAGGATCAACGATTTCGGGAACACGATGATGGGGTTCATGGTGGCAACTTCCGTTGGCGGAACGGTGACCGGGTTGGGTGGCGACATTTGCATCGGTGACGATTTGTTGTCGCAGGACGATGCGTTTTCAGAAGCGGCGAAGACGGCGACGAATCGGTGGCTTGACGGGACGTTTTCAACGAAGTTGAACAATCCGGCGACGGGATGTTTCGCGCATATCGCGCAGCGGCTTGCGGAAGATGACCCTTCCGGGCATCTGTTGGAACAGGCGCCGGACAAGTGGGTTCATTTGAAAATTCCACTGGTGTGCACGGAAGAGAGCGAAGTGTACGAATTACCCGGGAGGTAGAGATGGCGAGGACATTCAAGCGGCGCCGTGGTGACGTACTGCAGCCGGGACGATTCACGCCGGCGGTGGTCCGCGGGCTGCGGATGAAGAGCACGACGTTCGACGGCCAGTATCAGCAGGAACCGGCGCCGGCGACAGGGCGAATTTTCAATCCGACCTGGTGGCGCTACTACAAAGAGGCGCCGGAGTTCGAGATGGTGGTCTTGAGTGTGGATTGCACGTTCAAGTCGGGCAAGGAAAACGACCTGGTGGCGATTCACAAGTGGGGCGTGGTGGGCGTGCGCTCTTATCTGAATGAGCGGCAGACGGAGCACATGGGCTATATCCAGACCAAAGCCGCGATCAGGTCGATGCAGAAGCATGGGCGGCCGGCCTCCGTGATCCTGATTGAAGACAAAGCGAATGGTCCGGCGATTGTGGAAGAGCTGCAAGCGGATCCGGATTTCGGTGCTTCCGTGATTGCGATCGACCCGCAGGGGGACAAGGTTTCGAGGGCCAATGCCGCTTCAACGGATGTGGAAGCGGGCTCGGTGTATTTGCCGGAAGGTGCGGAATGGGTAGCAGCCTTTGTGCGGACGTTCGCCGCATTTCCGGGCGTGCGATTCGATGACGACATCGACGCCGCATCCATGTTCATAAACTGGCGGCGCACGCGGAACCTCGCGTATGGCGTGCTCGACTTGGGTAAACGCGTTCTGCGCGAAATCGCGGATGGGATCCGCGACGCCTGGGGCGAACTCATTCACAAGCCGGCGCCGAAGCCGGTTGCCGTTCAAGCGCGCGCACAAAAAGAAATGCGCGTGGAAGGGAAAAAACGCTGGGAGGAAAAAGTTCCACCTTGCCCGCACTGCAAATCGACTTGCACGGCCTGGCACAGCGATGGAAAAGGCAGCGTGATGGTTCACTGCCGGCAGTGTGGCAGAGACGATGGCAAGGATCCTGGTCCGAACCTTGGGGACACATGCCCGGTACCTGGCTGCTGTATCAAACTGCAGACGCGCGGCGGGAATCGTTGGTGCCAGAACCACGGAATATTCCCAGAACATCGGCTGGAAGATCCAGTGCCACCGCCTGGTGTTAGCCGCAGGGCACACTTTGCGCGACTCGGGCAATTCGCCATCCGTCGGAGGGCTTAACGATGAATCCATTTTTGAGTGTTCTGCTGTGCATCGGAAGTGCGGTAGCTGTAATCCTGCTCTTTTATTTTTTGATGCGCGCCAAGCACGACAGAGAATAACTTACCCCTACCGTAACTCGCTACTTACGTTATTCCAAATTCTTTTTCTTGACCATGTTAAGTTTTTAGAGAACAGTTAGAGACGAAGAATTTGGCCGATTAGGCCAGAAGGCGCAAGCAGGACTCAAACGCCACCTCTTTTGAGGTGGCGTTTTTTATTTGCGATAGAGAATGAATCGAATCACCCCAACCATCTGCTCCTGGCTGCTTTTGATGTCGCAGGTGTTCGCCCAGAATCCGGTGCGCATCCCCGGGCCTGGCGGACGGTCGGCGGCTGCACTCGCGCCGACATTCGTTCAAGTCGCCTCTTGCCAGCCAAGCGGCGCGCTAACGGTGACCTGCTCGTTCACGAACCCTGTTGGCGTGGGAGATTCGGTGACCGCTTTCGCCAGTTGGATCACAGGCGGAACGATTACGATTTCCAGCGTTGTCGACGGCGATTCAAACAGCTACTCGAACACGGCTTGGGCTTCTGGCGCGACAGCTTGCGTTTCGAACGGATCCGACACGCGGTTGTACTCGCGATTCAACATCACGCAAAACGACGCCGGCACAGAAACAATCACAATTACTTTCAGTTCGGCCCCATCTTTTTCGGCGGCTATCTCCATGGTGGAATCGAACGGCGCGTCCGCAATTGACCAAGCCGACTGCGCGCCGCAGATTGGCGTCACCACGCCAACAAGCCCATCGGTGACGACAAGCGTTCCGGACTTTCTTCACGCGTACGGTTTTAATACGAATGAAGATTCAAGAACTTGGACGGCGGGCACAACGCCGGCGTACACGCTCCGCGGCGCAAACGGAAACCTGAATTCTCAAGAGACTTTTTCTCAAACATCGGCTGGTGCTGTGACCGGGAATTTTTCTGTGAACACTTCGGACAATTTTTCGACGGCGATCGTGGCGGTGAAGCCATGAGCGCGCCAACGACAATCACGTTCACTTACGTTTCCACATTACCGAGCACGACCAGCACGGTGACGATTCCCATTCCAACTTACTCAGCCGGGTCAGTTGGCGGGGCTGCACAGACTTCTGTCCCGCAAGAAGTATCCGTGTTCATGAAGCAGATTTACATTGCCGGGGGCTTCTGGTTTACGAATTCCTCCGGCGTCGAGCAATTTTGTCCCTGGGGCCAAATCGTCGGAGCAACGGCGCAATGAGGGAAACTATGCAGCCCAGTAGCCAGCCACAGGGAAAAGTCGAAACCGTTGACGTGCCGGCATCGGTGAGCCCAGCAGGCCACCTTGAGCAAATCCGGAAGCAACGCCGAGTCGCCGAAGCCAACTTCAACGACGCATGCACCGACGTGACGCGTCACCGAATCATGCTCCAAAAAAGCATCAACACCATGGAGAAAGCAAAGCGCGCGTTCCATTCTGCGGAAGAAGAAGAATCGGCCGAACTGATGAGACAAGGCTTGAAACGATAAGGGGAAAAATATGGACAACTTTTTGGCGACCCTACTCTACGGACACCACAACGTCCTGGAAGGAATGCACGAAGGCGAACGCATTGAATTGACAAAATACGAGCCACTCGACGACGGGAGCGCCACCATCTCGACCCCCATCACGCAATTTTTGGCGAAGGTGCATTCGGGCCTGCTCGCAAAGAGCGCCGGCGTCGAGGATGAATCGTGGGACGCGCCGCTGGAGAAAACGACTGCCAGCGTTGACGACCCACACCGCTTGGAAAAGGGGGCGCGTCGTGTCGTCGCCGGCGATCCGAATGACACGCGCAAAATCGTTCGGACGGAAGTGACCAAATATTCGGACTGTATGCTCATCGCCGAACTCGCCGAAACTGGCGAAGTGGTCCGTGTCGTCGAGCAAGCTGCATAGCTTTTTGGCAACTGATAATTCAGGAGGAAGAACATGGCAACGATGAAAGAACACATGGCGGCGCATCACGCGACCGCAGCAAAGTTCCACAGTGCGGCCGCGGCGGAACATTCAGGGCTAGCTGCGTTGCACCACGGCTTGGCAAAGCTCGACGGTGCAGCGCACGATGGCGCGGTCGGCGAGCACCACAAGACGATGGCAGCTCATCATGAAAAACTATCGAGCCTCCACAAAGGCTATGCCGACCATCACGCAGACCAGGCCGAAAAGTGCGCCAAAGCAGTCGACGACCAAATGAACAAGCTGGCGCCAACCGGAGTCATTGGTGTGACGCCGAACAATCCGAATATTCGCGCGGTTCCGCGTGCAGGACAGCGAGAGCCCGCCAAGGCGAACGTGCCGGTGGAATTTCAGAAATTGTTCACCGTTGAGGACGAAGAGGAAGCACGGATCGGATAAGTCCTGACGCAGTTGAGAACACACCATGAGTCGATAGGAGGCTTTCAAAATGGGAAATTACATTCAACCGGGTTCACCATCAACAAGCGGTGTCAGTGGCAACGAGGCCGCCAACAGGGCAATCAATCCGGCTGTGACAGTCATGCCGCATCAGCCTGGCAGCGTGAGTGGCAACCCGTTAAATCTTTCGTGGCCGCTCCCTCGATTCATCGAGCCCGGCCTGTCCGTAAAGGATGACCCGAGCGGAGTACTTCGGCGGTAGCCAGTCGTAGGAGGCCCAGCTTGCGGATCGTGACATTGAAGTTCAGCGATCAAAAGGCACGACTTTTAATGGAAGTGTGCGAAGTACGCTACGCCAGCACCATCGAGTCCTTGTTCGACCAAATTGTCGAGGGAGAATTGGCAGCTCTCGATTTGAACAAGCGCACGAACCGAGTGCTGAAAGACAGGCCGGACCCTCCACCTAGACAATTCTCCCGCTTGCAAGAGAAACGCCGGCTCTCCGCAGAGAAAGCCCAAATAATCCTTGAGTTGACCAGGCAAGGAGTTGGTGCACCACAGATCGCGGAGCGCGTTGGCTGCAGCGTCATGACGGTTCATCGCGTGTGGAGAAGATACGAAAGATGCCACCACGTCCAGGAGCCGCAGCGCATCGTCGGAAAACGAGGCGCGGAAATATCCGGATTCAATAATCAAGGAGTGAAACGACAAAATGCCTAAACCAAACTGGCGAGAAGACGAAAGCGTGAGGTTCAGGATTCCTAGAGTGACGCCGGAAATTATTGAGCGAATCAAACTGCTGACAAATAGCGGAATGCTGCAAAAGCGAATCGCTAGTCGGTTGAAGCTGTGCCGCGCCACGGTTTCCAAAATTCAACATCGGCTAGGAATGCCTTGCTATCCCGGCTTCACTGTCACTCCGATGATGGAAGGAAAAATCCTGCAACTGCTAAGAATAGGCTATGGGCAGCCGAAAATCAGTGCGGCTCTAGGCATACCGGCAGGCCCGGTCCGGCGAGTCATGCTCAAGCACCACCATTCGCGCCCCAAAGGATCCCCGGGTCACAGGTACAAATTCAGCGTCGAAGAGTTGCGCGCCATTGCGCGGGATCTCCGCACAAACGAGCAAAGGATTGCCAAAGAGTGGGGTGTCACACGCCACTGGATAAGTCGATTTCGGAATTCCTGGTGGAACGGCGGCAGGCGGAAAAAAAACGCCGGCAAGCCCGCGTCCGGCATTCCACAAAAGCCGACCGACCCCGACACAGCCATTACGCTCATCCAGCGGGTTACCGGCGGAAAGCTACCTCCGCCAGAATATGACGATCGTCTCGTCGAAGTGATTCTCAAAATCGCCCCACAAGACATTGCTATACCAGAAAGCATCCCACTGGACTTTCGGGAAACCTTCGTAGAAAAAGTGAAGGGCAACTTCGCCACAGGCATCAAACAGGCCCTGGGTGTGTTGCGCGAATCGCAAACTGCTCGGTGGAAAAATTAAATGAGCAGTCCGGTCTACATCTCGCTTCTCGACACCGCGAAGCTCGAGCTGGCCGGCGCCGAACAGCGTCTGGCCACAGCGCGACAAAATTACCGCGCATTTGCCGAAGAACACGGCACGATAATCGACGGTCTTTTCATCTATTCGCCTGCACCATCGCCACAAATGCGGGTGAGTCTCGACGACGAACGGGATTCTCTGGAATGCGAACTGGACGAAGCGCACCGTCGAGTCGCGCATTGCTCCGAAGTGGTAGCGGACCTGCAGCTCTGCTCGGCCGTAGAAGATGACACCGTGTCGGATTTGGTTTTGGGGCTGCCACAAGAAGCGGATGAGGAAAGCGATGGCTGACAATATCCAGAAAACCAACGAGGCCGAACGCAGAGGCGTGAATTCCACTGAGACGTGCCCGGTTTGCGGTTGCACCGGATTCGTTCAATCAGTCAATGAAGAACACCGTAGGCGTTGGCCGAATGCAGGGCTAGGCGAAGACTGCCACTTCTGCCGGAATTGCGGCCACCACTGGCCCGGCGAGTGCGATTGCTGCACTTGCGAGCACAGGCGCAAAGGTTCCCAATGAAAAAATCCTCCGTGTTCGTTTGCACATTCGCCGGCTGGGAGCGCGACGGCTGGCCTAACACAGCGCTATCGGTTTGGCTGGGCGAGCTGGGCGTCGTGCGGGCGCGTGGCGAACGGCAAGTTGTAAGACACGGAATCCACGGTGCTCGGCCTCACGACTGCGCGCGGAATCTGGCGGTAAAGGCCTTCCTGGAGTCAGGCCTCGATTGGTGCTTGCAGCTCGATAACGACATGACGCCACAGGCGGACCTGCTGAACATGATCGACTTCGCGGCGCCAGAAATGGACGTCATCGTCCCTCGATTTTATTGCTTGGCCGGCAACGACCCGAACATTTTGAAGCTCTCGCTCGCTTGGAAACTGCTACCCGGCCAAAGCAGCATTCCGCCAAACACTTCGTGGGTGGAAATTGCAGGCGCGGGGACTGGCTGTATGGCCATTCGGCGGAAGGCGTTCGATGCGCTCAAGCGTCCGTTTTTTCAATTCACCTACGATGCAGATGGTCGCACGGTGCTGGGCGAAGATGAAACTTTTTGCAAGAAGGCTCGCGCCGCCGGCTTGAGAATTTTTGGGCACACTGCGTTCGAAGTCGACCACATCCATTCAGTTTCGCTAAGTGCCCTCGCGCGGCTCATTGATCGTAGGAATGCATGATGGTGAAGCACTACAGCATCATGGAAAAAGACGAATGGAGGCGGTTTGTTCACCATTTTCATCCGCAGTTCGGAAGTCATTACATCGACTTGCCTTCGGGTCAGATTTTGGTCGGGTACTCATTCCAACAGGAAGCTTCGGAGGATCACTTTTTCTCAACCGCAAAAGGTCTGCATCTTCCACACGCCGTGTGGCACGGTAACGACCCAATCGGGCCCGAAGTTGCGGAGCACGTCCACCATTTATTTGACGGTGAAACCACCGAAGAAAAGAAAGCGGCTGCATCGAAGGCAACGACAAAAGACATAGCGGCTCGCGCTTCAAAAATTCATCCGTTGCTGAGAATGCGGGCCTGGTGAAGTCAGCCAGCGGTTTCGGCCGGCACAGCGCCTTCCACATCAGTGTTCTGCAGAGTCAGGCAGTTTCTGCGGCTGCTCAGGTGACAGAGAATCAGGAACACCACCGGGACCCACGAGTTTTATTTTCTTGAACCACCAAGGGTAGCCGGCCAAAAGCGAAGATGGGCGAATCGAATTAAAGAATGATTTTCCGTTGAGCGTTCGATGCACAGAAATCGTCACTAGTAGCATCGCGGCAGTTCCGAAGACTATGGACGGCAATCTGGCGGCGAACGTTAGGACGGAACAGGCCACAAATGGTGTCCAAAGCGCAATGAGGAATACGAACAACATCCAGCGGACCCCAGAAAATGCACCAAAGAGAGTACCGCGTACGGGAAACGTCTCGCTGGAAATTGCCTCGCGTGTAAAAGCAGCGAAATATACGAGCGAGAAGAAAAGTAGTCCCTCGGCGACAAGGCTCGCTGCGTAAGGGTCTTTTGGGAGAGAGCCGAGCGACAAGTCCACGTCCCTTCCAATCTTGCCTTCCTGGGTAGGATTGGACATTTGCGGCAGCTCATACTACGCCAACTCTCTGAGGTCACGTAAGGAAATGCAATTCATCAGTGCTTCATCATTGATGCGCGGAACATACTGTTCGGATTCGAGACCCTTGCGCGGTATTTCAAGCTCGGTGGCTCTACACATCCCAGAGAGTACATTCGAGTAAATTAAGTTGCCGCGTCGATTCGCCCATTTCACGATCGATAAGGCGAAGTAATTGGAGGATCCTCGACTCTTGGTCAGGCGTTCCGAATTATTCAACCCTTGCCAAGCTGCAACGATATTGGGCATCTCATATTGGTCAACCATGCCTACTGCTGTTATGGACAAGACAGTTGGAGCTGCCGGTGGCAAATGGCTCGAATTTGGCCTCCGCGGCTTCGGGTTCGCGCTGTGTGGCAATTCTTCTGGCTTGCTAGTTTCAGTTTTCGGCGATGCGGTGGGAAAAGTTATTGGCACTTGAGCGTGAATCACATCGGCCAAGGCCTTCTCCTCAGCATCGGGATGAGATTCGATGTATTTCTGCCAAGACTTGTCTTTCTGGAGTTCGTCAAGCCACATAGCGAGGGTTTGCCTGCACACGATGTAACCGGCTAGGGCTTGATCCGTTTTTAGATTTTGCCAGAAGACGCAAAGCAATAAGAGCAGCACGGAGACTAGGAGCGCAAACGCCCCCGACCGTGTGCAAGCCTCAGAAGCGATTTTGTCGATTTCATCGACCTTAAGTGGGCCACTTGGCGGAACGCCCGTCACGGGTTTCTCCTATGTTGTACACGTTAAGTAGCATCATACGAAACCCGAGGTCAGTTGAGAAGTGCGAGCCGGCCGTCGGCGGCGCTATTGGGGGTCGTAAAAAATTCGCGAGATGGAATCAAGGTTCCTGTGTTTGGTTCCATCGGGATTAACAATCAGATCAGAGAACCAAACCTGATACATCAGTCTGGTGTGATAATGCCCGCTTCCATTTGGGCCATCGTACGCGAGGCAACCCAGAATAAATCCGAAAGATGCGCCGTTTCCCAGATCAGGAAGATCGCCTCCCTGTTTAGAAATTATTTCAACTTCTTGCGTAACGATTCCATCTGCTCCGGGAAATACAACATCAACATAGCCATGACGCTTCAAACTCCAAGAAAGTGTATTGTGCGTCCAGTTCGTATCGTCCACCGTTTCACATATATGCAAATCATCAAAATATCTAACTTCTGGCTTGGGCACTTGGATGTAGAGGAACACGGGAAGCTTTATAAGTCCGAGCGCGGGGAATTGACTGTAATTTCTCAGGCGTAATTTGAAATACCTGAGGAAAACTCCTGCCATTTCCGTGTCTTCGAGATTGGGATCTCGGTCTATCCCAAGCCAAGGTCTAGTCTGAGCCAACAGAGCATCATGTGCAGTGTTGGCGGCTTTCGTGGCAGTTGTGGCAGTGTCTTCGGCCGCCTTCGCGCTGCGGTCAGCAAGCGTATTCGCACGGTCGGCTCTTCTTGTCTGGGCATCGAGTGCAGCCGCCGCGTCGTTCCTTTGCGTAGTGAGGGTCAACTGGGCATCGGCCCGCTGGCGTTCCGCTTCCGCAACGGCGTCCTGGCGAGCGTGCTCTGATACAGCCAGTGCTGCTGCCGAGGCATTGTTTGCGTCTATTCGAGCATGGTCGGCGATGTCTGCTGCTCGTTCGGCGGATCTCCACTGTAGGTATGTGACGCCCAGGGCGAACAAGGAAATAATCAGCGCGCCGAATGCGAGTCTGACCGTCCATCTTTCACGGGCTGCTTCCGTCATTGCCATGTCAAGTGTACTCGTTGCAGACCGAAATCCTTTCTAAATGTCCTCTTTCTGCTTGATAGACGAACACCGTTTTGTGCGGCCTCAAACTTCCGGTGACTAAATCTAGATAGTGAATTGTGACCTTGAACGTGCCTGTGAGGTTGCCAGTGTATGGACCGGGTTCAATTCGAGCCTCGGTTCTAATCGTGCCTCCGGAGGAAAGCAACGCATACAAATTCCTTGTCGTTCTATGCTCCGTAAGTCTTTCCGACTGCTTTCCACCAGGAGCACTGCGATGACTCAAAGTCTCCAGCTCCCAAGATTGAATCTGAGCTGGCGTTCTTCCTCGATTTGAGATTTTCAATTCGTAGCCAGGATCCGAAATGTAAGGATTGACTTTGTCGGGTTCCAGCCAATCCTTGGTGGCTTCGGGCTTCACAAACTCTCCGTCCACCCAAGCGCGTTCACTGTTGATAAGTGCCTCAGCGCTCCTCGTTGCGGCAACGGATTGCACAGTGGCTTCGCGAATTAGCTCGTCTGTCTGGATGCCTGTCTTACGCATTTCGGAAACTTGAGTCTCAATCGCCTGGGTCTGGCGTCTGATGGTGAGCAAGGTCCAAACTGCAGCGATCGTGCCAAAGAAACCAATGATGGCCAGAGCCCACGTGGACCAAGCAACATCCCACCAAGGTGGTTTCTCTGGCGTGGCGGCTACAATCAGAGCCGATAGGAAGATTTTCATTGAGAAGATGGCGTTAACCTACCCTCCAAGATTGTTCCAAGTCAAGGTCAGAAGGTACGCACGGCCGACTCTCTGGACAGCCCAGCGCCAGCGCAGTAGTATCGAGTTCCCGCCGAGGGGCGCCCCATGAATGATGAACTGGATGATGGACCGGTGATTGAGTATTTCAAGAATCTCGCACCGATTCTCGAAAAAGAGAGCCAAGTTATAGCGGTATTCTTCTCCATTCACGACGGTAGTTTTGTCGATGAACTATCGCATGGAGCAACACCGGAGTTCCTCGCAAAACTGGACATCCGTTTTGACGCCCCCAACGTCGAGCGTTGCCGCGAATTGAATCGAACTGGTCTGGAGCTGGCGGGCTGCATATCGCCGGAAACCGCCTACCCGTTTCAGAAGCGGTATTTGCCGATCATCGACGAAAGCTATCGGCGCTTTAACGCGATTCAAGAGGACCTACGCAGAAGACGCATCGCTGCGTCGAACTGAGTTTTTGAATAGTATTGACCGGGACGAGTTCAAGGCCGGAGAGATCCGGCCCTTTTTATTTTGTGCAACGATTGCACAACGCGGAAGCCATTCGATTTCCGCAACTGCTTGAAAAGAATGGCGGGGACGACGAGACTCGAACTCGCGACCTCTGCCGTGACAGGGCAGCGTTCTAACCAACTGAACTACGTCCCCGCGGGTCTTGCTGTCACTAACGGATGGTGGGCAGTGCAGGGCTCGAACCTGCGACCTCCTGCTTGTAAGGCAGGCGCTCTAACCAACTGAGCTAACCGCCCTCTGCTCACATTTCTCCATGCTACAGGAAGCCTGAAGCATCGTCAACGAAACCCCGCGCTTTTTCGTTTTCTCCCCTGTTTTGCAAATCGCGCCGGCGCCCGGGTTGGTTGCGAAATCTTCGCGCAGCCAGTAAACTCTGTATCTTGCTTTCCGTCAAAGGAACATCCCAGAGATGCTGCTGAACCGCGATTATGTCGGCCACATGGCCTCGCAAGTGGTCAAGAAACTCGTCGAAGACGAGCAGATCGAAATCAAGGAAAAAGACGTTGAGCCGGTGATCCTGAAAGTGCGCACCCGCATGATGGACGAAATCACCGTCGAGGACAAAATCAACGAAGAAGTGCGCACCATCCTCACCCAGCACCAGGACGAGATGCGCCGCGCCGGGATTTCCTACCAGGACATGTTCAAGAAGGTGAAAGGGCAGCTGGCGCGCGACCGCAAACTGATTTTGCGCTGAACCATTCCGGAATTTGCAGCGGCAACAAGACAGGGGCGAGACAATAGAATGCGATTGACCCGCGAAAAAATCGTGCGCATCTCCCACCAGGTCGTGGACCTGCTGGTGCAGACCAATGAAGTGGTGTTCGTGGAGGACCGCGACACCATCCGCCAGCACATGGTCCAGACCATGACCAACATCCTGCGCGAGGAAGAAAAAATCGAAGTCGAAGTCCGCAAGAAAATCTCCTCGCAGAAAAAAGAAATTCTCGAAGGCAGCGAAGAGTGGGACGTCCTCTTCCGCAAATACTATTCCGATGAACTGCGCCGCGCCGGCATCGCCGCCGCTCCCGAAGAGCACCAGAAAGCCGGCCACGGCGGGCATCGCTAGCCCGCAAGAGAAATTAAACGGAGTTGCAAGCCTCGTTTCCCGGAAGGGAAACGGGGCTTTTTGCTTTTGGGGGAGGAAGATTTCACCACAGAGGACACAGAGTACGCACAATTCTGGGGGAGGATCACCGGAAGGCGGATTCTGGGGTAGCGAAAGTAGGCCCGCCAGCCTCAGAAATCACGCCAGGGTTTCCAGACGGGGACGCTGGTGTAGAGCGCGCCGCGGGAAGGGAACCCGGCGTCAGCGTTCCATTTTCTCGCGCTGGCGAGGAATTTCTTGAGCCGGTTGAGGACTCGCTTCAACATGGTGAGCCTCCGGACGCGCGCAATCGGGCTCAGGGTATTCCGAGGGGCAGCGCCCGTCAACAGGGATGGAAGGATGCAGCGAACAGCAACCCCATACGAGAAAGGGTTATCAGTAATCAGCGATCAGTAATCAGGGAGCGGGAATAAGGAGAAGCCCGAGACCCATCCACCACACAACGGAACCTGAGCCACCCGCCGGCAATTTAATTGCGGGAAAGGTTGGTCACGGCAAGCCGTCGATTTGGAATGCGACGCGGGTAATTTGCTGAGTTGAATTCGCTATCGCGGACCAATCCGAAGCAGCCAAGGGCATAACATTTAGAGTGGTTGCGGTACTATTGAGAAAATTCGTGCTCGTGGCTGTGTCCGACGACGACGCAAACCACTGGCCGAAGCCGGCATTATCTCCTGGCCCGATTACCAGCCAAAACTGCGTTCCGCTGGCCAGCGCAGGCCGCGCGCTGGAGGCGATGATGGTGACTTCCGTAAATGGCGGGGGAGTTGCCGTGGGGAAGTTGGTCACTTTGATCAATTCCAGGACCGTGCCTGGAGTGCCGTTATTGTCCGCGGTAATCCAAACATTGAAGGTGTCCGCGGATCCGATCACGGAAAACGGAAGCTCGATGGCACTCAGCTTGAGGCTGGCGGCGGGAGTGAAGCTGGCGGCCAGCGTAAACGGCGGAATCAGGCCCGCTGAGTTGGCACCATTCACGGAAAATGAATTTGGACTGATGCAGTCGTCGGCCCTGCCAACTGGACAACCCGAAGCCGGGCCGAAATTGCTGAACAGGGGCAACCCAGGGCTAACGTATATCGACGCGGACGCGCTCACGTATTTGATCTTCACGGGGTGGGCCTGTGATTCATAGAGCAGGACAGCGCTATTCGTTACCACTCCTGGACTAAGAGCGCTGACCACCAGGGTGATGGACACTCTTCCCGGAAAAACAATTGGACATTGCACTCTCTTCCCAAAAGAAGGACTCCCGGGTGTGAGATTTGCGAGCGGATTGTATCCGCCGACTTCGGTGCATTTTTCTGTGGGTACATTGGGACCGCTGTGCTGCACAGAGACGAACTTTGTCCGGTAGGGCACCGGATCGATGACGCCTGCAGTCACTTTCTGGGGGCTTTCCACCGTAATGGTGAAGGTTATATCTTGCCCGAGAAATCCCGCTGCCGGAGAAACGCTCATCGTGATCGTCGGCGTTTGTGCCGTGGCGGGCGCGCCGCCGATAAGGGCAATCAGAAGCACACCAGCGAAACAAACTTTGCTTGCAGTTCGCGAGGGCACGGGCGCTCCTTTCCCCAGAGGTTGGGCCCATCGAAAGGATGCAGGTGATTAAAGCTTGCTCGGAATTTCGCGCAGCCGGCGCGGTCATGGTTTCGGTCTGCTGTTAACTTACTACGATATGGCGAATTGTCAATATATCTGGAACTCAGGCCACCCTCCGATCACTTGCGGACCGGTAATTCTAAGGAGTGGGGATCGGCACCAGCGCGTCCGCCATTTTAGGCTGAATCAACACGCCACCCCAAGACCCAGGTACCAATAACCGGAACCTGGGCCACCCTTATCGCGCTAGAACCTTTTGGGCGACCTTGCCTTTCGGCGGGTGGCGCACCCTTGTCGCACTAGAACCCCTTGGGTGGCCTTCCCTTTCGGTTTTGAAAGGGTGGGCAACTCTTCGCCTGGGGGCACTTGTTAATCCCTTCCTAACAACTGATCGCTGATTACTGATTACTTCTTCTCGCTTGAGCATGCGCTAACATTCGGCTAGGCCGCTCGCTCTCGAAGATGCGCTTCTGAGTGTCTATCAGCAATCGCTTGTCGAAAACAGGAAGGCGGTATTGCTTGAAGAGAAGAGCTTTCCGGTTCTAGTGACGGCGAAACGAAAACTCAGAGAAGGGGAAGCGGGCGGCGTAAAGCCGCCCCTACATTTGGTGGATTTTCAATTCGATGGAAGAGAGTTGTGGGGCCTGGAAAAGGGTCCGGAGACGAAATCCCGTTGGGAGGCAATGGCGAGGAGCGGCAAGAAAGTAATGCAGTTCCTGGAGGGTGCAAGATACATCGCGGTCGTCGCGGATGGAAAGGTGCATTTCTATCCCCACAAAAATTAGGGCACGGTTGGCTTAGCTTTTGGTGGATGGCGATCAGCAATGCAGCGCTGGTTTATTCCGCGCTTCTTTGCTGTAATCAAATGCCCTGGAACTCCAATCTTTTGCAGTACCGGAACCAGTAATCGTCTGCAAGGTGTCTACTTTCAGCATCCTTTCCTGGCACTCCAGTTGCTCAAGTCCTTACGGGTTTCCTTGTCGCTATTTCTTGGTCAATGGAGGTCCTCCGTGCATTTCCTTTCCAACCCTGCAAGAACAGCTCGCCGCTTGCTTTTTTCACTCGTCTGTCTTCTGAGCCTCCTCCTCTTCACCCCCCCTCAGGCGCGCGCTGATGGCTTCACCATCACCATCGTTGACAATGGCGACATGCCCGTCACCGCTCCAAGTCTCATCATCACCGGGAGCAGCTCTGCGGCATCCGTGGTCTTCGATAACTGCGGTACCAATGGTTGCACGATCGTACTGGCACCCAACCCACTCTTCACTGCTATCTCGATCCCGTCGAACTTTTATCTAAATCTACCCGGCAACCCGGACGTGGCGGACTGGTACCAATTCACACTGAGTGCCAACGGGGACGTGACCATCGGATTCTCGAATCTTCCTCCCATTGATCCCCTCTGCGGCGACCACGGTTGCACCGCCATCACCGGCGCCCTTGTCACCGTCGGTCAGATCACCTGGGGTGACCCGGTCAGCGACACGATTCAGTTTGAGACCGCTTCCGGAAGCACTGGGACTCCTGCTCCCGAGCCCTCCTCGCTTCTGCTACTCCTCGGGGGCCTTGCAGGAATAGCCTCCCTCTCCCGGCGTTCTTGACTCAAGAACCCTGAGCGCCGACCACCAACTGTCTTTCCTCCCGCCATCTCTTCTCATCGTTGCCGGGTGCCGCACCCTGCCCTGAGCCCGCCGGAGGGACCTGCTCTTTCAGGGTGCGGTTTTTCTCCCATTATTCCTGCCGCCCCGCCCTCCACATCTTCCAGCCCGTTCGAACGCCAACCCCTGCTGTACGCTTCCGTTCGAACGAAAGCGTAACTGTCTGTAACTTGTCAGAGTCTTATCGAGTTGTTAACTATTCTCCATGAGCAACCACCGATGACAAAACGACCAGACGCATCCTACAACCTCTGCACCTTTAAATTCGCCAACGGCAAATTCTGCACCATGCCCGCCCATCCAAGCTACGAAGGTCTCTGCCTCAACCACGCCACCATCCATCGCCGCACCTTTCATCGCGAAGACGATCTCGTCAAAGAGCTCGCCAGCCCCGCCGGCGATTTCATCACCCAGATTGATATCAATCACGTCCTCGGCAAACTCTTCGAGGCTCTCGCCGCCAACCGTGTCTCTCCCAAACGCGCCGCCACCCTCGCCTATATCGGCCATCTCCTGATGCAATCCCAACATGGCGCAAGAAGGGAAGCCAGCAACTGGTCCATCGAATCCCAGGTCCTCTCCAAGCTCATCGACATCAAATATCCATCCGAACCTACCCCCGACGCCGCCTCCCCTGCGTCGCCCTCTCAGGCCTCTCTCTCCCGTGACTCCGCCGAAGCGATGCCTTCTCGCGAAGGCGGGTCCCCATCCCCTTCACCCAAATCCCCTCCCAAATCATGATCCGTCTCCCTCTATGCCTCCCTGTGAACCCGCCGAAGCGACGCCCTCTCGCGAAGGCGCGCTCTTTCTCTGTGTTCTCTGCCTGCCCTGAGCGAATCCGAAGGGCGTCCCCCATGGTGAAATCCTCCGCCGGCTTTCCTCTCTGTAGGCTGTTGACTGTAAACTGTCAGCTTTTTTCCCCTAACTCTTTTCCTTCCCCTGCATCCGCGCCCCCCGCCTCTAACTCCTTTCCTTCCCCTACATCCGCAAAAACAGGGGGGTACCCCCTCCCCCAAAAATGTCGGCGCGCCGACATTTTTGATTTTTCCCCATATTTTTTGCAGTTTCTGAAGATCTGTTGTCGTGACAAGACAATGCCAATTACCGCGTATACGCACAACTGGGGAGCGCCTATAATGGCGCGCATGAGTTCGCCGGCACGAGGGCATAGTCACAGCCATGGCCATAAGGCGCACCGGTGCAGCTTTCATCCGGACCGCCAGGATCTGTACGTCCGCCTCGGCACCGTGAGCGTTTTCGTCCGCGATCAGGAACGAAGCCTCCGCTTTTATCTGGATCAACTCGGCTTTGAATTGGCCCTCGACGCCGACTTGCCCTCCGGCGCCCCACGTTTGGCAGTCAGCCCGCCCGACGGAACCGCCGTTCTTCTTCTGGTCGCGCCCAGGCCCGGATCCGAGGAATACCGGCTCATCGGACGCCCGACGCAGATTGCGTTCCTGACGGAAAATGTGGAGCGCAAGTACCAACAATGGTGCAGCAATGGCGTTGCGTTTTCCCAGCCGCCGCAAACGCAAGCCGGGGCGGGAAAGTCCGCAACGTTCCTCGACGTGGACGGCAACTCCTTCCTGCTCGTAGAAAACGAAGCGGCCGTGCGCGAAATCGAGGAACTCCGCCGCGAGCACGTCGAGAGACTCGAATCCGAACACATGGCGGCCATGGAATTGGAAACCGCGAGAGAAGTGCAGGCCAGGCTCCTACCGCAGACGCAACCTGAAGTGAGCACGCTGGAATACTGCGGCCTGTGCATGCAGGCCAGGACTGTCGGCGGCGATTACTACGATTTCTTCACGCTCGGGCGCGACCGCTTCGGCTTCGTGATCGGCGATATCTCGGGAAAAGGCACGCCGGCGGCGCTGCTGATGGCGAATCTGCAGGCGCACCTCCGCAACCTGTGCTCCACGTATTCGAGCCGCCCGTACACGCCCTTTGCCGTGGAGCAGCCGCAACGCCTGCTGCAAGCGGTCAATCAGCTTTTCTGCGAGAACACGGCAGCCAGGGCCTTCGCCACGCTGCTCTTCGTCGAATATAACGACGCGACGCGGCGGTTGCGCTACGCGAATTGCGGACACCTTCCTGCGCTGATTCTCCGGAGCGATGACGCTCTCGAAACGCTGGATTCCACCAGCACGGTCGTCGGACTGTTCGATCGCTGGGAGTGCGAGGTCGGGGAAAGCCGCCTCTCCGCGGGAGACACCCTGGTTATCTATACCGACGGAGTCACCGAATCCTTTAACGATGAAGAGGAACAATTCGGACAAGAGCGCCTCATCGAGGCACTACGCCGCAATCGAGATCTGGCCGCACCCGCCCTGCTGCGTACGATCGTCGAAGAAGTCCGCCGCTTCAGCCCCCAAAAGCAGCACGACGACATCACCCTGATCGCCGCAAAATGCCGGTAAAATTGTGAGCTCCCGGTGGATCGAAGGCGTTTGGGGAAGTTGAGGTGTAAGGAGGGTGATTCCTGTAGTCGGATTGGGGATATTCCCTGTGTTGACACACGCATCCCCGCACCCCACTATCGAGCATGCACGGCGGCCAGTCTTGGGCGCCTCGAAGGGGAATCGGCCCATGAAAAAATTCTTAGGAATCATCACCTTACTGGTTGCGGTCAGCGTCTCAGCACTGCTCTCACCGGTCGTCTACGCGGATACCTTTACGGATTACACAATCAACTTCCTGGGTCCCGCGGGAACCGTTTTCCCGACCTCCGGAACCATCGTCTACGACAGTACGCCGGGAGCGTTGAACCCGTTTGCAGGCTTTAGCGTGAGCTGGGACGGCGAGGTGTTCGACTTCGCCTCGATCGCCAACCAATATAATTACCTGGCAGGGACGCAGACACCGGCGATGTTCAACACCTCTGTGCCGGGCTGCACCGGAGCAGGGTATCAGTCGCTGATTGTGGCCATGGTGGCGTGTGCCCCGGATGCCGTTTGGGCCGCCCAGGCGGACACCGCGGCGGGTACGGCAGGCTTTTCGATTTTATTTCCGGGAGTCTCGGGCGGCATTCCCGGTTTTGTGGACATGGAGTGCTGCACGTTATCGCCTTCCACAGTTTCCGCGCGGCCTGGCTATACCAATGGCGGTGGAGGTTTGCCGCTGACGATCGTGGATCCGCCGCCGTCGGTGGTTCCCGAACCGGGCACGGCTGCATTGGTGTTCGTCGGATTCGGTTTGGCGTGGCTGGTGCGAAAGCGGTTGGGCCGGCGTGCCGCAGTGACCGCGTAAACGAATTGCTTCCTTCCACTCGGCGAACTGTCAACTGACTGTTCGCCGTAGCTTCCTCTCGAAACGCTTCCTCGGTTCGCTCACTGTACCTTGGTCACAAAGATAAAAGCGCTGGCCCCCCTTAGGCGGGCAAGCAGGGAAGCCAGCGCTACATCAGCATGACAATTGTGTCGAACGAAGAGGGCCGAGCCCTTCGACTAATTTCAGGGTAAACGAACGCGGTCGCTACTATATTCGTTGCAATGTTGGATCGCAATTATAGGGGCCAAGCCACCCATCCCTTGGTCTGGGCTGGCTTGACGGTGGCCGCTACTGAGAGTCGGGGCGGCGCTTTAGCGTGGGGCGATCGTCGTCGGAGCCGTCACCGGTGGTTGTGGTGGCGTTGGGATCGCCGGACTTCTGCTTGTCGGTTTGCTCGGTCTTGGTACGCAGGCTGGGCTTGCCGGGCTGGTTGTCCTGCACCTTCTTGGCGAACATGACGTTGCGGAGGCGGCCCTTGACCGAGTCGAATTCGGAGGTGGTGACGATGTATTCGTCCTTATCGGGCAGGATTCGAGCGATTTCTTTTTGGGCGAGTTCGATGCGCTCCGGCGTCGGCGGATGCGTGGAGAAGAACTTCGGAATAGTGCCAGGGCGGCGCTTTTCGTCGGCCTGGATTCGTTCAAAGAAGGTGACGTAAGCGTTGGGATCGTAGCCGGCCTTGTACATGTACTGGATGCCGAGAAAGTCGGCTTCGCGTTCGGCGTCGCGCGAGAATTTCAGGAAGGTCAACGGAATCGCGAGGTTCATGCCCTGATAGATGCCGTAACCGGCCCAGCCGTAGGGCACGACGATCATGGCGGCCATGGCGCCGAGTTGAATGAGTTCACCCTTGGTGGCTTGCTTGGTGCCGTGACGCGCGGTGACATGCGAAATTTCGTGAGCCATCACGCCGGCGAGTTCGGACTCTTCCTGGGCACGGAGGATCAGACCACTGTTGACGTAGAAGAAGCCGCCGGGAAGGGCGAAGGCGTTGACTTCGTCGGAGTCGATGACCTTAATCGTGAAGGGCACTTGGGCGTCGGAATTGCGGACGAGGTTTTGGCCGACGCGATTGACGTATTCGGTGACGACGGGATCGTCAATGAGCTTGGAGCTGCGCTCGACTTCCTGAGCGAGGGCCTTGCCGAGGGCGATTTCGCGCTCGAGGGAGTAGAAGTTCATACCCTTGCCGACGTTGCGATTGCCGATGGCGTCGACGTCTTCCTTGGAATTTTTCGGGTGGACCGTTTTGCCCGGATCAGCAGACGTGTCAGAAGCAGCGGGCTGTGCCGCGGGGGCAGCAGCCGGAGCAGGATCGGGAGGGGGCGGCGGCGGAGGCGGCTGCTTGCTGAGCGGAATCGGGGAAGCCGACTGAGATTGGTCGGGAGCCTGAGTCTGGCCTTGCTGTGGCTGCGCTTGGGGCTGAGTCTGGGTTTGGGCCTGGGTCTGGCTCGGCGGATTCGAAGACGGGTTTTGCGCGGAGGTGATGGCCGGCGATGAAACGATGCCGACGGCAAGAAGAAGGGCCAAAGGGAATTGCGAGGTTTTACGCATGATGCCTACCTCCGGGGTCCAACACTCAGTATACACCCCTGCGCGGCATGGGGCTTATCTTTGTTCTAGGATGTGAAATGGGGCGTGAAGGTTTCCTAAGATTCCAAGAAAAGGAGGAAGATGGAGTCGGCCCGGCGGCCTGGACAGCACAGACAGTTGACAGTGAAGGGCGGGGTACATAGAGTCAATGGCGAGAATATGAGTGCACGGAAAATTCAGATAGGGCAGTTGTGGAAGAAGAAAGAGAACGGGGACACGTTTCTGGTTACCCGGGTATATACCGAGGCCTTGAGCACGTTTGTGTTGCTGAGAAAATCGGGATCGGAAGGGGAAAGTTTGTTGCGGGTGAAGGTGGAGCGGACGCCGGAAGGGCAGGGGCTGCCGGGCTTTGTGCCCGCGGTGGAGGACGATTCGGTATAGGGTAGCAGTGATTCCAACCGAACGAATTTAAAAGGGGTCCCGAGCGGCGGGGCCCCTATTTATTTGTCCTGAGGTTAGATTGATCGCACGGGCAGGGTGACGATGTCGTCGGCGGACATGGGCTCTTTTTGGTGGAACGGTTCGCCGTATCGGACGCCAATAAGCTGGCCGTGGTGTCTGGCGAGGAGATCCATGCGCTGGTCGAGTTCGTCGATGGCGAGGAACACGCGCTGCTTGCGTTCGCTTCTGGCGGGGCGGAATTGGGAGCCGTAAGCGAGGACGGCTTTGCGGCGCTGCGCGTATTGTTTTGTGATATCCACGATAAAGGTGGCGGGCATGCCTTCAAAGGAAGTGGCGTAGAGAATCTTGAAGGGACGATGCGGCTCGCCGATCAAGGGAAGTTGCTTGAGCCCGGCGAGGAAGCAGCCTTCGTAGCCGAGACTGGATGCGTGGTAGTGGTCGGGGTGGCGGGCTTCCCAGTAGGGGAGGATGACGGTGTGGGGGCGAAGGTCGCGGACGAGTTGAGCGAGGCGCATCTTGTGCTGGCGAGCGGGTTGCACGTCGGAATCGGGTACGCCGAGATTTCCGCGCCAGGAGACTCCCAGGATTTTGGCGGCGAGGGCGGCTTCTTTGGCACGGGTTTCAGGAGTGCCGCGCGTGCCCATTTCGCCTGCCGTGAGGTCGAGGATGCCGGTCTTGTAGCCCTTTTGCGACATTTTGATCAGCGTGCCGCCGCAGGTGAGTTCCACGTCGTCGGGATGGGCGGCGATGGCGAGAATGTCGAGTTTCATGGAAAGGCCTCGGAGGAGTCCGGGAAATTGTAGCATCGGTGGGCGGAGCTGAGGCTGCCAACAAGGAAAACATACTCCTTGCGGTTGAGGCAGGACCTTACTATTTTGGACGGCAAATCCGCGCCCTCCCTCTCGTCACCAGTAGAAACTGGACGCAGGCGGATATCCGCAGGTCAACAGGAGAAAAAATGAAACTTAGAAGCATTTACGTCGTGTGTGCACTCGCGATTGCCCTGGTTTTCATTGGGGTGACTTTCGCGCAGAAGCCCGTAATGAACATTGACCCGGCCAGACACCCGAACCTTGCCGCGGCGCAGCATCATATCGGCGAAGCGTTTGCAAAAGTGCAGGAGGCGCAGCAAGCGAACAAGGATGAGTTGGGCGGCCACGCGGAAAAAGCACTCGAACTGTTGAGCCAGGCCGATCATGAACTGAAGGAAGCGGCGGAATATAAAGACCATCACAAATAAGTTCGGACGCGAGTTGATTGCAGCAATTTGTGAAGAGGACCGCCGGCGACAACTGGCGGCCCTCAGCTTTTAGGAGAAACTCATCGCGAGCCGCACTCAAAAGTAGGGAGTGTGTTAATTTGGCGGGATGACCGACGAGAAGAAATTGGCGGGGAGGGTGGCGCTGGTTACAGGCGCGGGTAAGCGTCTGGGGCAGGCGGTGGCGGTGCGTTTGGCGAGCGAGGGCGCGGATGTGGCGGTGCACTATGGGAAGTCGGAAGCGGAAGCGCGGGAGGTTGTCAGCGAAATCGAAAAGATGGGACGGAGGGCGGCGGCGTTTTCGGCGGAGTTGACGGATGTGAGCGCCATCCAGAAGCTGGTGCAGAGTGTGGCGTCGCGATTTGCGCGGCTGGATATTCTGGTGAACTGTGCGGCGAATTTTTTGGAGACGAAATTCGGGGAGACGAGCGAAGCCACTTGGGATGCTTCGCTGGATACGAATCTGAAGGCGCCGTTTTTTTGCGCCCAGGCGGCGGCGCCGCACCTGGCGAAGAGCGGGCGCGGCGTAATTATCAATTTTGCGGATATTGGCGGGTTGCTGGGTTGGACGGAGTTTTTGCCGCATTCGATTTCGAAGGCGGGCGTGATCATGTTGACGCGGATTCTGGCGAAGGAGTTGGGGCCCGCGGTGCGCGTGAACGCGATTGCGCCGGGGACGATAACGATGCCGGGCGATCCACCGGAGTGGCAAGCGGATTTTATGCGTCGCGCGCCCATGAAGAGGACGGGACGACCAGAAGAGATCGCAGATGCGGTGATGTATCTGATTGGGGCGGAGTTTGTGACCGGGCAGGTGCTGGCGGTGGATGGGGGAAGAACGCTCTGAAAATAGAGTTTTTAGCAGAAAGCCATAAGCTTTTAGAAATAAGACCACAGCTTATGGCTCACAGCTTACGGTTTACAGCTTACAGCCTACAGCGAGGATCACGGCCCCTTCGGTTCGCTCAGGGCAGGCAAGAATGGGTGTGCCACCAGAACTCGAAGAAAATTGGTAGCGGCGGGATGCGAGGGGTGCGGGTAGGGTGTATTCTAGTTGGTCAGACGCACACAATAATGAATGTGCCGGCGGCAAGTGGGCCCCGGCGGGAAGAAGAGGAAAGGTCATTTCTCTCATGGACCAGGAAACCTTCGCACAGCGGAATATGGAAGACGTCGAAATTCAGGAGTGGCTGGAGTCGTTGGACTCAGTGCTGGAGTCGAGCGGACCAGAAGTAGCGCGGGAAATTCTAGAACGGCTTCGGGCGCATGCCACGGTGAACGGGATCGATCTGCCGTTTACGGCGAACACACCCTACGCGAACACGATTCCGGTGCGGCTGGAGCCGCTGTTTCCCGGAGACCAGCAACTGGAGCGGCGAATCAAATCATTGATTCGCTGGAACGCGCTGGCGATGGTGGTGCGCGCCAACAAGGTCGAGCACAACATCGGCGGCCACATCTCGACGTTTGCCTCGGCGGCGACGCTCTACGAGGTGGGATTCAACCACTTTTTCCGCGCAAGATCCGAAAATTTCGAAGGCGACACAGTCTATTTTCAGGGGCATGCGGCGCCGGGAATCTATGCGCGCGCGTTTCTGGAGGGCCGGCTGAGCACGGAGAAGCTGGAAAATTTCCGGCGGGAATTGAAGCCGGGCGGCGGGCTCTCTTCGTATCCTCATCCGTGGCTGATGCCGGATTTCTGGGAATTTCCAACGGTTTCGATGGGCTTGAGCCCGCTGATGGCGATTTACCAGGCGCGCTACAACCGCTACCTGGAAAATCGCGGGCTGAAGCCGGTGACGGACGCGAAGGTTTGGGCATTCCTGGGCGACGGAGAAACGGATGAGCCGGAATCGTTGGGCGCGATCACGCTGGCTTCGCGCGAAAAACTGGACAACCTGATTTTCGTGATCAACTGCAACCTGCAGCGGTTGGACGGGCCAGTGCGCGGGAACGGTCAGATTATTCAGGAGCTGGAGTCGGCGTTCCGCGGCGCGCGGTGGAACGTAATCAAAGTGCTGTGGGGCAGCGAGTGGGATCCCATCCTGGAGCGCGACACTGAAGGGCTGTTGGTGAAGCGCATGGGCGAGATGGTGGACGGCGAGTACCAGAAGCTGGTGGTTTCCAGCGGCGAATACGTGCGGCAATTTTTCTTTGGAAGCGATCCGCGGCTGCTGAAGCTGGTGGAGCCGCTGCCAGACGAGGCGTTGCGGCGCCTGCGGCTGGGCGGGCACGATCCTCGGAAGGTGTACGCGGCGTATAAAGCGGCGACGGAGTTCAGGGGCGGACCGACGGTGATTCTGGCGCGCACCATTAAAGGATATGGATTGGGCGAGGCGGGAGAAGGGAAGAACGTAACGCACCAGCAGAAGAAATTGAACGAGGAAGAGTTGCGGGAGTTTCGTTCGCGCTTTGGAATTCCGATGGGCGACGAGGAGATCGCGAAGGTGCCGTTTTACCGGCCGGCGGAAGACAGCGAAGAGATTCGCTATTTGCGGGCGCGGCGGGAATCGCTGGGCGGTTATGTGCCGCAGCGGAAGGCGCGGTCGGCGGCGCTCTCGGGCGGGCACACGGAGCTGTTCAAGGAGTTTCTGGAAGGCAGCGAAGGCCGAGAAGTTTCGACGACGATGGCGTTCGTGGCGATGCTGCGCAAGATGCTGAAGGATCCGGAGATTGGCAAGCTGGTGGTGCCGATTGTGCCGGACGAGGCACGCACGTTTGGCATGGAGTCGCTGTTCCGGACGGTGGGAATTTATTCGAGCGTGGGGCAGAAATACGAGCCGGTGGATGTGAACACGTTGCTCTATTACAAGGAAGCGAAGGACGGACAGATCCTGGAAGAGGGAATCACGGAAGCGGGCTCGATGGCGTCGTTCATTGCGGCGGGCTCGGCGTATGCGACGCACGGAATCAACACGATTCCGTTTTTCATTTACTACTCGATGTTCGGCTTCCAGCGGATCGCGGATTTCATCTGGGCCGCGGCGGACATGAGGACGCGTGGATTCCTGTTGGGCGGCACGTCGGGGCGCACCACTCTTTCGGGCGAAGGCTTGCAGCACCAGGACGGCAACAGCCACGTGCTGGCGATGCCGGTGCCGAACCTGCTGGCGTACGATCCCGCGTTTGCGTTTGAGATCGCCGTAATCATCGATGAAGGCATACGCCGGATGTATAAAGAGGGCGAAAGCATCTTTTACTACATCACGGTGATGAACGAGCCGTACGTGATGCCGCACATGCCGGGCGACGTGAAGGACGGCATTTTGAAGGGCATGTACAAATACAAGCCTGCGTCGAACAAGAAAGCGAAGCTGCGGGCGCAATTGCTTGGCAGCGGCGCGATTCTGAACGAAGTGCTGCAGGCGCAGGAAATCCTGGAGAAGAATTACGGCGTGGCGGCGGATGTCTGGAGCGTGACGAGCTACAAGTGCCTGTATACGGACGGGATCGAGACGGAGCGGTGGAACCGGCTGCATCCGGACGAGACACCGCGGGTGCCTTACGTGAAGCAGTGCCTGGGCGAAGAGCAGGGGGTGTTCGTGGCGGCGTCGGATTACCTGAAGACACTTCCGGCGATGATTTCGAAGTGGCTGCCACGGCGCATGGCGATTCTTGGCACGGATGGATTTGGCCGCAGCGAAGGGCGGACGTCGTTGCGCGAGTTCTTTGAAGTGGATTCGCGTTTCGTGGTGCTAGCTGCGCTGCACGAACTAGCACAGGAGGGATTGGTGGGCGAGGCTACGGTGCAGAACGCGATGAAGGATCTGGGGATTAATCCGGAGAAGCCGAACCCGGTGATTTCGTAGCCGAGTTGGTGGCATCCTCTGCAGGATGCGCTGTAGATGCGATGTTTGCGGCGGGTTAGGTGGACACGAAATGATATTTCGCGGTCGCTTTTGCCTTGCGCTTACGTTTTTGACGATTGTCCTGGGATTGGCTGCCGAGGCACGTTTCGTTCAAACGAGCCGGGTCAGCCAATCAAACCACCAAATATTCCTGGAAAAGCTGTCCGCGGCAGCAATTGAGCGGACGCACCACGTCGTTCGTTATGACCCCCAATATGTGCGAATTCCGTACCCCGGAGGGGATGTTCCGGCGGATACGGGTGTGTGCAGCGATGAAGTTATTCGTGCCTATCGCGCGCTGGGGATTGATTTGCAGAAAGAAGTGCATGAGGACATGGCCGCGAATTTTTCGGCATATCCAAACCAGCGGCGGTGGATGTTGGCTCATCCGGACTCAAATATTGATCATCGGCGCGTGCCGAATCTGATGGTTTTCTTCAGCCGGAAAGGAACGTCGCTGCCCATTTCCACTCGTGCTGAAGACTTCGAGCCCGGCGAGTTGGTTACCTGGGATCTGGGTGGGGGCGTGCCGCACATCGGCATCGTGGTGAACCGAAAGTCGGGTGCAACCGGAAAGTACCTGGTTGTTCACAACATCGGGTCGGGACCGAAAATGGAAGACGTGCTTTTTAGTTGGAAAATTACGGGGCATTACCGCTATTTTGGGCCGACGCAGTCCTGAGCAATGCGGGATCAAATGATGGTTTGCTGAATTTTTACCGAAAACAGAAAATTGAAAATCAGAAATTGGAATAAGGGAGGGCGCAAGTGATCGCGCCCTTTTTTTGTATGGGTCACAGGAGCGTTTGGAGTGCGGGAGCTCTGCTCCCGCTTTTACGGTTTCAGTGTCGAAATAAATGGAAATTGGGAGCCGGGTTAAAGCTCGAAAGCGGCAGCAGAGCCGCCGCATTCCATAGCGGGCCAGCACGGAAGGCGGTGTAAAGCAGCCTCTACGCGGCGGAGAGGAGTTCGGCGGGTTTGATGCGGCCGGTGGCGAGGTGGGCAATGAGTTCGCGATTGGCGAGGAGAAAATCGTAGGCGGGGAGTTCGCGGGGGAGGACCCAGACGACTTGCTCGAACGCGCTGGGAGCGATGTCCGGTTCGGCGTATTGTGCGGCGAAGAAATGGATTTCGAGTTCATCGGGAGTGTTGGCGTAGTGGTGGCGGACGTTGGCGATCTCGAGGGATTTAATGAGGGTGACGCCGAGTTCTTCGCGGAGTTCGCGAGCGAGAGCCTGTTCGAACGTTTCCTTGCTGCGGACTTTGCCGCCTGGAAATTCCCATTTAAGGGGAGAGGTATCGTCACGGCGGCGCTGGCCGATGAGGATGCGACGATCGGAACGTTCAATTACGGCTGCTACGACCTGGATCATGAGTTGAGATGATTTTAGAGAGAAGTAAGTAAGGAAGCAATGAGGAGGGGAGTGATCGAGCCTTTGCTGAAAGGTCAGCAGCGATCAGATAACAGCGATCAGGAAGCTGAGAGGTGCGGGGCTTAGTGCGAGGGCTTCGCATCATAGTTGGTTTGTGGGTTGACCTTGACTGGTGGGTGTGATGGAGTTTGTAGCCGAGGATGGGAGGGATACGCGTGAAAAAATTGGGGATTGTGGCGGCGATGGTGTTGGCGTTGTGGCCGGCGGCGGTTTGGGCGCAGGCGACGGAAGGGGACGTGGTGCGATTCAAGGGGACGATGGAGAACGTGAAGGCTACGTTTGGGCCGGCGGAGCCGGTGGCGCATGTGAAGGCGGGCGGCGTGCTGGAGGCGAACTCGCTCGATTGCTTCGGGAACGCGCTGCAAAAACCGGGGGATTCGTTATCGCTGATCAAGATTGATAATCCGCTGACGGGGCCGTTTTTTATTGACGGCACGGAGCCGGGCGACACGCTGGTGGTGCACATTCTAGATTTGCAGGTGGACAGCAAACAGGGAGTGGGCACGTTCTCGCCTGGGTTTGGCGCGGCGAACTCGACGCATTACACGCCGATGCTGGAAACGAAGCCTCTGCCGGAGCGCGCGTGGTATTACCCGATCGATGCGGAGAAGAAGTTGATCACGTATCAGGCGACGGATTCGGATTTCAAGGTGCAGTTTCCGCTGAAGCCGTTTTTGGGATGCATCGGCGTGGCGCCGGCGAGCGGCGAGGTGCGGAGTTCGCTGGTACCGGCGGAATTTGGCGGGAACATGGACGCGCCGGAAGTTTCGCCGGGGAACACTTTGTATTTGCCCGTGAACGTGAAGGGCGCGCTGTTTTATTTTGGCGACGGGCACGCGGCGATGGGCGATGGAGAAGTGGCGGGCAGCGCGGTGGAAGTGCCGATGCGGGCGAAGTTCCGGTTTGAGCTGGTGAAGGGGAAGAGCACGGGCTGGCCGCGGTTCGAAAACGAGCGCGAAATTATGACCACGGGGATTTACCGTCCTGTGGACGATGCAGTGCGGATCGCGGTGGCGGAAATGGTGCACTGGATGCATCGGGATTACGGATTGTCGGAACTGGATGCGTACGAGCTGTTTTCGAAGGTGGGGAAGCTGCATCTGACGGAGATGGTGGATCCGAATTACGTTGTGGTGGCTTCGGTGGAGAAGAGGTATCTGCCAGGGAAGAAGTAAGGCGGCGAACAGATAACAGATAGCAGCGAGCGGGAGGCGTCGTTGGTTACCAGAAATCTGTAATCGGTAATCAGTCAGAGGAAGACGGAACTGGGTAGGGCAGGCATATTGCCTGCGTGGGAAATTGTGTTGGAACGCTTGCCGGCTGGAAACCGGCACTACAGGGAAGAGGCTCATGTTCAGCGAGATGGTGTTGGAGCATTTTCAGCGGCCGCGGAATGCGGGGGAACTGGCTGAGGCCACGGCGGTGGTCGAGGTGAGTAATCCCGTGTGCGGGGATGTGCTGCGGCTGGCGGTGATTGTGGTGGGAGGCGTGGTGCGCGAGGTGAGATTTCTGTGCCGCGGATGCACGGCTTCGATTGCGAGCGCGTCGGTGTTGACGGAAAAGATGAAGGGGCGCGCGGTTAGCGAGTTGAAAGAAATGCACGCGGGGGAAATTGCGGCGGAGCTGGGAGGGTTGCCGCCGGCGTCGTTTCATGCGGCGCAGTTGGCGGAGGATGCAATCCGCGCGATCTTGCAAAAGATTTAAGCAAATTCCAAGCGAATCTCAAAACTACCCTTCCCTAAAACTCAGAACACGCGTTGTCATCCTGAGAGGCGCGTTGTTTGCGCCTCGAAGGATCTCAACGTTAAATTTTGTGAAGCCGTAAAAGTTGAGGTCCTTCGCCTATCCTTGTCGGATAGGCTCTGGATGACAATGCTCGGATGAGGGAGAACTGTCGCAAGCAACTCTGCGCCAAATTTGGTCAATCGGCGGAGCGGGTGACGCGGGCGAAGGTTTCGGGGTCGTTGAGATTGAGGACGCAGCCTTCCTCGTTGGTGGGGAACTGGTAGATTTCGGAGCGATGAGCCCAAACGACGGAGCGGGCGCCGACCTCGAGCGGCGCAGCTTGCAGTTCGGGAAACAGTTTCGCGGAAAAGATGACCGGGTGGCCGCGATGGCCTTCGAAGACCGGCAGAACGAGTGGCGCGTGGGAAGAATAAAACGTGGAGATGAGATCGTCGACGAGATTCGCGCTGATCAGCGGGTGGTCCACCAGACAGAGAAGCATGCCGTCGAGACCCGCGGGAAGGCTCTTGAGCGCCGCTTGAATCGAGGAGAGTTGGCCTTTCTCCCAATCCGCGTTGATGACGACTTCGTCGGCGGCCAGGTGGATCGCCTTTGCGATAGGTTCGGCGTGGACACCGAGAACGACGCGGCGAGCGGTAATTTTCGGATGGCGGGTGACGTCGAGCAGGTGCTCGAGGAACGGGCGTCCCTGGTAGGGAAGCAGAGCCTTTGGGGAGCCCATGCGCTGTGAGGCTCCGCCGGAGAGGATAACAGCGGCAAGCATGAGAAACCTCTCGAGCTACTTGGTTTCCACCGGGTCCGTGACGACCAACTTTAGCTTCTTGTGAGCGGCGGAATCCGCATTCCGGCGAACGGCCACAAGTTCGGCGACGATACTGACGGCGATCTCTTCGGGTGAAAGCGCGCCGATGTCGAGCCCCATCGGAGCGAAAACTCGCTCGAACTCTTCCATGGCGAAGCCCTCTTTTTCGAGAGCCTTGTAAACGCTGAGGACTTTGCGGCGGCTGCCGATCATGCCGACGTAGCGCGCCGAGGTGCGAACGGCCCAGGCAAGCACACGCATGTCTTCGCTGTGGCCGCGAGTGACGATGACGAGATAGGAGGAAGAGTTGGGCTGAAGCTTGGCGAAGGCGTCGTCGTAGCTGGTGAAAATCTCCTGGGCCAGCGGAAAGCGCTCGGAATTGGCAAAAGCTTCGCGGTCGTCAATCACGCCGACGCCGAAACCGACGGCTTGCGCCGCTTTAGCGACGGCGGTCGAGACATGACCGGCGCCAAAAAGATAGAGGATCGGCTGGGGAAGGATGGGTTCGATAAAGATCTCCACCGTGCCGCCGCAGATGAGGCCGTTGTCGTAGGTGGCTTCGTTATTGAGGTGGAAGACGATTTTGCGCGGGGCTTCCTTGTGCATCACTTCGCGGGCGGCGGCCCAGACGTCGGCCTCCACGCAGCCGCCGCCGACGGTGCCGACGGAGGAGCCGTCCTCGCGGACGAGCATGCGGGAGCTTTCATAGCTGGGGATGGAGCCGTTGGTGTGCACGATGGTGGCGAGGGCGCCGCGCTTGCCGGCGCGCCGCATGCGCACAATTTCCTCGAAGAGGTCCATAATTGGTCCGAAAAACAAGCGTACGGCGCGAAAGTGGGGAAGTCAATTCACGAAGAAGCAGGATTGTGGGCGAGTTCCCGTTTGCGGCGTTGAGCCGCCTGCGCAACCATGAGACTCTTTCCTAAGCGTCGATGAGCCCAAATACTCCCGAAACTCCCGCCCCGATCCTGCGACCCAAAATGCCGGAACTCGACACGATTCGAGGACTGGCGATTTTGGGAGTGTTCCTATACCACGCACTGTATTGCCTGCCTGACCTGGCGAGCTGGTCGCAGCCGAGCCGGCTGTTGCTGACAGCAACGTGGCCGGGCCAAAAAGGCGTAAACCTGTTTTTCGTGCTTTCCGGTTTTCTGATCACGGGGATCCTGATGGAGAGCCAGTCCCGGCCGAGATATTATTTTAGGTTTTACAAGCGGCGGGCGTTGCGAATTCTGCCCGTCTACCTGGTGATGGTGGTTATTTTGGGGGTCACGAAATTTGCTGCACCGTCGTTCCTGGTGCTGAGCCTGCTTTATTTGTCGAACGTGACGCCGCTGTTTGGAATTCCGATCGGGTATCCCGTCTTATGGTCGCTGGCGGTTGAGGAACATTTTTACCTGTTGTGGCCGTTGATCTGTCGCAATTTGTCGGCGAAAAAACTGATGATGATGTGTGCGGGGATTATTTTTCTGAGCCCGGTGTCTCGTTACGTGAGTTTTCTGCTGACGCCGAAGAGCGGGGAAGATTTCCATATTTATGAATATACGTGGAATTCGCTGGATGGGCTGGCCTGCGGGGCCTTGCTCGCGTTGATCCTTCGGCAAGTCCAGGTTACGCGGCGCCAACTGGCGGGAAGTTCTATCGCGCTCCTGGTGGGCGGGCCCGTGCTGATGTGCATCACGATCCCCGCGGGAATCCTTTCGATCCAACGGCCCGTGGGGGCGGCGTTCCAGCCGACGCTTTTGAATTTTTGTTTTACCGGTTTGCTGGGACTGTTTCTTGCGGCCGGCTCAGGTGAGTACGCGAAGCTGGTGCAGATCAAGTTTTTGCAATTTCTGGGGTACATCAGTTATGGGCTATACCTTTTCCACGAGTTTGTGCTGACTATGTACGACAAGGCAGCGGCGAGCGAATGGCACTACGTGCAGGCCCCGAACGACATTGGGCACCTGCTGGCAAGGATGTTGGTGGCCGGTGGGGTATCGGTGACCGCCGCCTTCGTATCGCGAAAATACTTTGAGGATAGATTTCTGCGGCTGAAGGACTAGGCCGCGGCGGGGCCAAACGCGTATGGTGGAGACGCTCGCGGAGCTCGCTGGCGGGTGCAGGCCAACACATATCGTGGTGCGATATAATTAAGGGCTGTAAAGAAGCTGCGTCCTGGAGGCGGCTATGAAAGCAGTTGTGATTCACCAGCATGGGGATCCATCGGTATTGCATTACACGGAAGCGCCGGAGCCGCACGTGCGGGCGAACGAAGTGCTGGTGCGCGTGCGTGCATGCGCGCTGAACCACCTGGATTTGTGGGTGCGCCGCGGGATACCGGGCGTGCCGTTTCCCTTGCCGCACATTCCGGGAAGCGACGTGGCAGGTGAAGTCGTGAAGATCGGATCGGAGGTCACGACGGTGCACGTGGGGCAGAAGGCTGTGCTGGCGCCCGGAGTGACGTGCGGGAAATGCGCAGCGTGCATTTCGGGGAACGACAACCGCTGCCGGGATTTCACGAATCTGGGCTACATGATTGACGGCGGATGCGCGGAATTCGTGCGCGCTCCGGAGGTGAACGTCATGCCGTATCCGGAGAATCTGGATTGGGAGCACGCGGCCGCGGTGCCGCTGGTGTTCCAGACGGCGTGGCACATGCTGGTGAATCGCGCGCAATTGCAGCCTGGGGAAGAGGTGCTGGTGTTGGCGGCGGGAAGCGGCGTGGGAAGCGCGGCGATCCAGATTGCGAAGTTTTTTGGGGCGCGCGTGATTGCGACGGCGGGGAATGACGAAAAGCTGGCCAAAGCGAAAGAACTGGGCGCGGATGAAGTGATCCACCACGGCATCATGCCGATTGCGAAAGAGGTGCGGCGGCTGACGAATAATCGCGGCGTGGACGTGGTGGTGGAGCACGTGGGCGTGGCGACGTGGGAGAACAGCGTGAAGAGTCTGGCGACGGGCGGGCGGTTGGTGACGTGCGGCGCGACAACCGGATACGACGCGAAACTCGATTTGCGATTCTTGTTCACGCGGCAGCTTTCGATTATGGGGTCGTACATGGGGACGAAGTCGGAGTTGCGGACCGTGTTGAAGCTGGTAGCACAGGGCAGGTTGAAGCCGTGGGTGGACAAGGTGTTTGATCTGGGCGATTGCATTGCGGCGCACAACTATCTGGAGAACGCGAAGCAGTTTGGGAAAGTGGTTCTACGGGTGGAGTGAAGAGTGGAAAATAGAAAATAGAAAATCGAAAAGATTTAACACAGAGAACACGGAGGGAAGAGGGGAAGGGCACCGAGAAGAACACAGGCTAAAGCCTGTGCTACTACTTGGCGGTGCGGCCGATGCCGGCGAGGACGCGGAGTTCGCCGAGGACGACGACATCGAGATTGGCGCGCTGATTGTTGCGGGAGAGATCGGCTTCGGTGCCGCGGTTGTAGCCGTCGATGAAGAAAGTGGAGTCGCCTTCGTGCTCGAGCCGGGCAGTGTTCTTCACGATGACCTGAAGTTTTTTGGAATCATAGTGGACGGTGATGATGTCGGACTTGCCGGCGCACCGGATGCGCAGATCACCGAGGATGGTTTCCTTGCAGGAGAGCGATTCCGTTTTGGTGATAGCGTTCCAGGCTTCGCATTGGGCCACGAAGGTTTCGGCAACGCGCTTCCAGACTGTGGGTGCGAGGATGACGGCGGCCTGGCTGTTGAGCCGCTCTTCCTCGATTTGAGCTGCCTCGGTGAATTGCGCCGCAAGGAATTCCTGCGCCGCGCGCTTGGTTTCGTTCGAACTCATGGCCCCTGTCTCCCCCAAAATGGTGCTGGTACACCATCGTAAGCGCAGGGGTGTCGGTAGTGTCAAGTAGCTTGGCGGCAAGAAGTTCGGTGCGGAAACGATGTCGGGGGTAAAAAGGGGAAGGGCATGGAGGGCGCGATGAAGTTTACAGGCTGAAGCCTGTGCTACTGGGGCTGATTGTGCGGGTATGGTGGATGTGCGAATATAGGGAAGAACACGAGGGACCATGGAAACCAATCTGGCCAAACATGTCACGCTGACGAAACCGGACGATTTCGGGAAGCTGCTGCAGGATGAGGGAATCATCTTCACGCAGTTGGATAAGGCCGTGAACTGGGCGCGCCGGAGCTCGATCTGGCCGCTGGGATTTGGATTGGCGTGCTGTGCGATTGAGATGATGTCCATGGCGGCCTCGCGGTTTGATATTGCGCGGTTTGGCGCGGAAGTGTTCCGGCCGTCGCCGCGGCAGGCGGATTTGATGATCGTGGCGGGGCGGCTTTCGCAGAAGATGGCGCCGGTGATCCGGCAGCTCTACGATCAAATGCCGGAGCCGAAGTGGGTGATTTCGATGGGCGCGTGCGCCACGTCGGGCGGCGTGTTCAACAATTACGCGATTGTGCAGGGTTGCAACCAGGTGATTCCCGTGGACGTGTACGTACCGGGATGCCCGCCGCGTCCCGAAGCGGTGCTATACGCGATTTTGCAACTGCAGAAGAAGATTGATGCGGAGAAAGGCTCGTTCAAGCGGGCGTTGAATCTGGCGTAAGAAACAGTCTACGGTCAACAGCTACCTGGCACCGCAACTAGAGACCTCGCATCGGAGGTTCTTATGGCATCACCGATTCCTCAAACAGTTAGTGCACGAGATTTGCTGAGGCATTGCCTGGCAACGATCGCGTATCGGTGCGGCAAGGTGCTCCGCGACGTTCCTGAATCGTTTGCCAAATTCCAGCCCCCTGAAAATGCGAGGACCCCGGAGCAGATTCTGGCTCATATTGGCGACCTCTTCGACTGGGCGCTTTCGATGGCCAAAGGCGAACAGACGTGGAAGGACTCGCCGCCGCTCCCCTGGGCGCAGCAAGTTGAGAGGTTTTTCGCGACGCTGGGGCGCTTTGATGCTTACCTGGAAGGGAATGAGCCGCTGCTCGCTTCACCGGAGAAACTGTTCCAGGGACCTGTGGCGGACGCGCTGAACCACGTTGGGCAACTCGCAATGCTCCGGCGGCTGGCGGGAGTGCCGATGAAGGGCGAAAACTACTTCAAGGCCGACATTGCCGCCGGGCGAGTGGGACCCGAGCAGGCCCTGCCAAAACGTGAATTTGACTGAATTTTTTCTGGACGTAGACCCCACCCGTCGGTAGACTTCCGGGCACTGTAAGGACGGGGCAGATGAACGTCGCGGAACAAAGGGCCTACCCGCGGATCAAGCCGCCAACCAGCGTACTGGGTGCATGGCGGTCAGGAATGCAGCGGGACGTTTCGAATGTGGAGAGCCTCGCGCTCGGCGGGGTTTTTTTGCGAACCAAGAAAAAAGTGGCGATTCGCAGCCTCGTGCAGATCCTTTTGGACATGCCTCTGGGGCAGGTCCGCGGGCGCGGCGTGGTGCGGCGGCATCAGGAGCACTACGGGATCGCGGTGCAGTTCATCGCGATGGATCCGGAAGACCGGGGAAGATTGGTGCGCCAGATCCGGGATTTGACGCGCCCGGCGAGTTAGTTCGACATTCTCCAAACAAACTTGATTTCCCACCGAGGTCCACCCAGCGACTGTCAACCTGATGCTATGCGATAAGCATAGCATCAGGTTCTCAGCTTCAAAATTTCTCTAACTGTTTAGGCAGAGGTCCTTCGGGCCGCAAAAGACGCAGCCCTCAGGATGACAACGTTTTTGGTAGGTGCCGTTCGGATAAAGCGCTGCCGTCATCGAGTTTGCGCGGCAAGCGTCGGTAACACGGATCAGCCCAGAAGCACTACGGAATTGGCGTGGCTATGACCGTGGCGGAGCCGGCGGCTTCGGGGAGATTGAGGACGGAGCCGCGGGTGGATTTTTCGCGCCGCACATATGCCATGCCGATGGGGGCGTTCAGTGCGGGTGAGAACGCGGCGCGGGTGGTGTGGCCGGCTTCTTTGCCTTCGGATAGCAGGGGAGTGCCGGGGGCAGGAAGAGCACAGGCAGGAGTGCCTGTACCACCTGGTGCGGCTAAGTCGTAGCTCAAGGTGACGCGGACTCGATTGACCTGGCCGCGGGAGCGGACGCGTTCGACGATTTCCTGGCCGGTGTAGCAGCCCTTGGTGTAGCTGATGTGGGAATCCTGCAAGCCGGCTTCATGGGGAATTTGCTTTTCACCGAAATCGTAGCTGTACCAGGGAACGCCTTGCTCGAGGCGCGTGCTGCTGAGCGCTTGGTAGCCAGCAGGGCCGCCGCCGTGTTTGCGCGTAGCTTCGAGAAGGATCTTCCAGAGCGATTCGGCGTGGGAGCGGTCAACGAGGAACTCGGCGCTGGCTGCGCCGCTAGGCGAGCGCTTGCCAATGCGGCAGGGAATCCGCTGCACGGAGACGAGGCGGGTTTCAAGTTCGGCGAGATCGGCGGGGTCGACGCCGGTGAGCTCTTCGGCGACGAGTGCGGCTTTCGGGCCTTCGAGGGCGAGGGATGCGAAGTCGGCGGTCCGGTCGGTTAGGGTGACGTCATCCATGATGATGTATTTGTCGAGGGCGGCGACCAGCGGTTCGCGGATGAGGGCGTAGGAGACGCAGAAGAGTTTGTCGGGGAGGTCGTAAGTTTCGATTTCGGCAAGGATCCGGCCTTGCGGGTTGAGAAAGAGCGAGATTGAGCCGTGATTCTCGCGCAGGTCCTTGATGTTGTTGGTGAGGATGGCGTTGAGGTAGCGGACGCGGTCGGGGCCGGTGAAGTCAAGATAGGCCCGGTAGTTTTTATCGAGCAGGGCGACGTTATCGTGGAGATGGCGGTGTTCCGCGAGCCAGTCGCCGAAGTGGTCGGGAAGGGAACATCCGAACCACGTGCCGAGCTGCGCTCCAGATTGAGCATGGATCGCGGCGAGGGGTGTGGGAAGAATTGCAGTTGGCGAATTGGAGGGAGTGCTCATTACATGTTCAGTGTAGCAAGGACTTTTGGAGTGCGGAGGCTCAGCCTCCGCTTTTGAGCAGTAAAGGGTGGAAGTGACTGCGGTCGATGCCCAGGCCGACACCGTAAAAGCGGCAGCTTCCCTGCCGCACTCAAAAAGTGTGCCCGAGGAAATTTGGGAGAAAGTGGTTATACTGCTGGCCATGGACGCAACTCACAAAATGGCCCCGACGACGGACGCGGCGCACCCGGAAATGATCTACATGAAGATTCCGGTGGGATTGCTGCAGTGCAACTGCCAGATCATCGGGGACCCGAAAACGCTGGAAGCGATTGTGATCGATCCGGGCGACGAGGTGGAACGCATCCTGAGCATGCTGGGGCGTTACAAGCTGAGCGTGAAGGCGATTATCAGTACGCACGCGCACATTGACCACGTCGGCGGCCTCGCGAAGCTGCACATGTACACCGGTGCGCCGGTGATGATGCACGGCGAGGATTTGCCGCTGTACCACGGGATGGAAGAGCAGGCCGCGTTTATCGGGATGGCCGCGCCGGAGCTGACGGAAGTGGATCAGGTGCTGAAGGATGGAGACACGCTGCCGTGGGGCGGGTTCCACGCCAGCGTGATTCATACGCCGGGGCATACGCCGGGGAGCGTGTCGCTCTATATGCCGAAGGATTGCGGCAGGGTGAAGCTGGCGCAGCCGCAACTGTTTGCGGGAGACACGCTGTTTGCGGGAAGTATCGGGCGGACGGATTTGTGGGGCGGTTCGATGGAGCAGATTATGGAGTCGCTGCGCGAGAAGTTGATGCAACTTCCTGATGATACGTTGGTGCACCCTGGCCACGGCGGCTCGACGACGATCGGGCTGGAAAAGGAAATGAATCCGTTCTTGAAGTAGGCGGGGGCGTGGTTGCCCGTCTCATTGCAAACGACAACCCGCCTCGATTGTCATCCCGAACCCCCGAGTTTTGCGGGTTTCCCGTGTGGCGAAGTGATTGCCCGCGTTATGGAAACCCTCAGGCCTGAAGACCTGAGCTACAGGCTTGGCCGGTCTTAAGACCGGCCACTACACTTTCTCCGAGAATCGACAAAATGGACCGTTTAACGAGGGGGGGCCGTCCATGGGGCAAGAAGTGATTTGCACAGCGCGGTGGGGAGGGAAAAGTGTGCGCGGGAAGGCGCTGCTGGAGACGGCGGAAATTATTTTTCGCGGAGAAGAGCGGAGGAAGATTTCGTTCACGGCAATACGCGGGCTCGAAGCGAAGGATGGCGAGCTGCGACTAAAGACGGATGAAGGACTGGTAGTTTTGGAGTTGGGCGAGCGAGCGGAGAAGTGGCGGGAGAAGATTGCGAATCCGAAGTCGGTGGTGGAGAAGTTGGGAGTGAAGACGGGCCAACCGGTGGCGGTGTTTGGCAAGCTGGACGGCGAGTTTTTGATGAAATTGAAGGGGCAGAAGTCGGCGGTGGCGGCGGCGGCGGCGGCGGCGGCGGGGAAGATTGTAAATGGAGTCGGCTGGATTTTTCTCGCCGCAGAGACACGTGAGGGATTGGGAGAGGTAAAGAAGATCGCGGCGAAGATGAAGGGGAGCGCGGCTCTGTGGGTGGTCTATCCGAAAGGGCAGAAGAGCATCACGGAAATGGACGTGATCGGGGCGGGGCGAAAGGCGGGGTTGAAGGATGTGAAGGTGGTGGGTTTTAGCTCGACGCATACGGCGCTGAAGTTTGTGATACCGGTGGAGAGGCGGTGAGGTGCGGCCCGCCTCGGAGGGCGGACGCTCAAAATGCGGAGAAAACCCGCACTCTGAAAGTCACAGGGTGCGGCACCCATGGAAGAGAGGTCAGTTGGCTTCGCGGGCTTTGCGGAGTTCTTCCATTACGGATTGGATGAGTTCTTTAGCGTGGGTGAGTTCCTGGGTGACCATACGGATGTCCATGGCGGGGACGGCGGGATTGCGCTGGCTGGTGCAGTAGACACCGTGCTGGCCGACGAGGACGAGGGCGTTGGTGATGCGGTCGAGAGAGACGGCGAGGCGGCCGCGGTCGCGGCCGAAGCGCTGTTCGGAGTGCTCGAGTTCGTCGTGATGTTCCTTGAATGCCGACATGTGACTCCTTCGGTCCTGTAGCTCAGGCCTTCAGGCCTGAGGGTTTTCATTAACGCGGCACAACCTTGGCAACGCAAGGAAAAACCTCACGCCTGAAGGGGTGAGCTACAGCAAATGCATCTTTCCGCCACCCATTACCCCATTCCTGACGGGCGTTGCACTTCGGGCACAGGCCCGAGGCGGGAATCTTTACCCTACCGCAGGGCCAGAAGATAATCCAATTGAGCCACCGCCCGACCCAGAAAGCAGCGCCACTTTTATGAGTCTTCAGAAGCAGGCCGGCAAAGAATTTGTTCCATTTGGCGACAGGCCCGGTGGGAATTGGGAGCATCCAAACATGCGACGTTCGGACCTTGTACAGCACAAAGAAAAGGAAAACGGGCGGATCGATCGGACTTCGCAGATCGTGTTCGGGGAGCGCCAGCATCTTTTGCGGGTGCTGGATTCGCTGGAAGGAACCTCGTTGCCGATCGCGCGGATGCAGCAGGAGCGGCGCATCCTGGAAGAGCTGATCCACGCGCGGACGCGGGAATTGAACCAGATCAATACGGCCTGGGATGAGAAGATCGGGCTGGTGCTTAGCGCGGAAGCCAAGCCGGAAATGCTGGAGAAGCTGGTGAAGCAGGCTCCGGAAGAAGACTATTACATGCTGCGGCTGATCAGCGAGCATCCCCGGACGAATGCGAAGACTTTGAATAAGCTGGCGAAGCACCCTTATGGGGCGATTCGGGAAAACGTTGCGCGGCACCCGAACGCCGACGCGAATACGTTGACCTACCTGAGCAAGGACAAGACGCAGCCCTTGTGGTACCTGGTGGCGTTTAATCCGAACACGCCGAACCCGCTGCAGAGAAAATTGCGCGACCGGCTGAAGAAGCTGGGCGAAGCACAGCCGCTGCGGTAAGCGGCTGGCGCGGATATTTGGCCGCGTTCTTACTCCTAACCATAATTTGAGTAATCAAGCTGCAGTTGAGGTTCTTCGCGCATCCTCGTCGGATGCGCTCAGAATGACAGCGCGCGTTTTTGCTTGAACCGCGAGGCTGGCGGGTTTTCGGGCGGGCGGCCGGAAACGATACAATACGTCGCATGCGAATCGAGGCGGGTGTGACCGGCGAGCTTCGAAAGGGAGCTTTGCCTGTGGCGAAAGAAATTTCTCCGTTCAAAATTCAGTGGAAAAGGGAAATCGGACTGGCGGTGCTGGTTTCAGCGGCGCTGCTGATTCCGTGTTTCTGGCAGCGGCATATTCAGGCGGGCGATTTGGCGAGCCACGTGTACAACGCCTGGCTGGCGCAATTGGTTGGGGAGGGGAAGGCGCCGGGAGTCTACGTGGTGTGGCAGTGGAAAAATGTGCTGTTCGATCTGCTGCTGCTGAACCTGGGAAAACTGTTTGGATTTGGAGTGGCGGAGAAAATCGCGGTATCGCTTTGCGTGCTGGTGTTTTTCTGGGGCGTGTTTGCGCTGATTAGCGTGGCGACTCGGAAGCGTCCGTGGATGCTGACGCCGGGATTGGCGATGCTGGCATACGGATATGTGTTCTACATGGGCTTTATGAACTATTACCTGTCGCTGGGGCTCGCGTGCTACGGATTGGCCGCGCTCTGGCACGGGGAACGGCGAGGAGTATTGGTCGCGGTGCTCCTTGCACCGCTGGCATTGTTCGCGCATCCGTTGGGATTTTTGTGGCTGGTGGCGGCCGGGGCGTACCGGCTGTTGTGGCCGCGCATGAAGGGCTGGGAGGAGTGGATTCCTCCGGCGGCGGCGATTGGAATTGGGCTGGCAGTGCGCTGGGCGCTGGCGCGGCATCCGGAATACCAGCCGGACTGGCCGGACGCGCCGTTTTTCCGGTGGAATGGCGCGGACCAGTTCTGGGTATTCCGTCCGGCGACGTGGTACGTGTCCCTGGCGATGATTGCGTTTGGGGCAGTGGCAACCTTGTTGGATTTGCATTCGTGGCAACGTGGAAATGGGAACGGCAAGGAGCGGAGATTGTTCCCGGAGTTTTTTGCCGTGGCGTTTTGTTTGACGTCGCTGCTGCCGGAGAATCTGCGGCCCGACCAGAGCGCGGGATGGATTGGCCTGCTCGTAACTCGGCTCACGCTGGTCAGCGCGATCTTCATTTTCTGCTGGCTGGGAACCCTGCGACCGCGGAAGTGGCATTTCTTCGCACTGGCGATGTGCGCGGCTGTGTATTTCACGATGGTCTATCGGGACACGCGGCTGGTGGGCCGGATGGAAGAGAACGCAGAGAAGATCACGCGGGAATTGCCGGGGGGGACTCGCGTGCTGGCGACGATTTTTGAGCCTCTGAATTACCGGATGGTGACACTGCACGTGGTGGATCGGGCGTGCGTGGGGCATTGTTTCCTGTATTCGAACTATGAGGCGGCGACCAAGCAGTTTCGTTTGCGGGTCAGCGAGGGAAGCCGGGTGGCGGTGTCTTCGGCGGACGACAGCGAGGACATGCAGTTCGGGTCGTACGACGTGGAGGACGAGGATTTGCCGCTCAAGGAGATTTATCAATGCGACGCGGGAGATTGGACAACATTGTGCATCCGGGACCTGAAGGCGGGGGAGAAGAACGGGGCGGGCGGGATTCGGCCGTAACCTGTAGCTCACCCCTTCAGGGGTGAGGATTTCCCCTACCCAGGCAACCTGCCGAATGCGTGCGGCATTCCTTCCCCTCGTTACCACCGTACTTGTCGCCATGAAAACCCTCAGGCCTGAAGGCCTGAGCTACAGATCGCGAAAGACAAATTGGCTCTTTTGCTAGGCCAATTTCTGGTAGAATCAGGCTAGGGTGAGAGACAATGCTGCCATTACACCTTCAGCCCGAAAGTCACATTCCCCTCTACATTCAACTGCGCGATCAATTGCGCTCCCTGGTGCATGCGGGCGATTTGCGCCCCGGCGACCGCATTCCTGCGAGCCGGGAACTGGCGCAGATGCTGGGCGTGCATCGCACAACGGTTGCGAACGCTTACGCCGAACTGGAGTCCGAAGGCCTGATCCAGGGCCACGTGGGCCGCGGCACGTTCATTCGCAACAATGGAAATGGACTGAAGATCACGCCGCCGGCACCGGCGACTTTGACCAATGGCGACGGCCTGCGCTGGGAACTTCTTTTTGCGGATGAACGCAGCGAAGAGATATTGAGCCGGCTGACGGCCTCGGCGCCGGTGAATTCGCTTTCCTTCGTCATGGCGCGGCCCGACCCGGAATTTTTTCCAGTGGAAGAATTGCAATCGTGCTCGCAGGCCGCGTTGCGGCGCGAAGGGCAGGACATCCTGAACCTCGGCGCGTCGGACGGCTACGCTCCGTTGAAAGGGGCGTTGCTGGAGCTGTTGAAGCAGGACGGAATTCCGGCGAAAGACGAAACGCTGCTGGTCACCGACGGCTGCCAGCAGGCGCTGGATTTGATCGCGAAGGCGTTTGTGAGGCCCGGCGACACGGTGGTGATGGAAAATCCGACTTATCCCGGCGCATCCGCCGTATTTCATGGAGTGCGGGCTCGCTGCCTGGGCGTGCCGGTGCGGACGCACGCGGAGCCGGGGAGCGCGCTAGGGATCGATCTGGAAGCGCTGGAAGCCACGCTGGCGGCGAATCGCGTGAAGTTGCTGGTGCTGACGCCGGACTTTCAGAATCCGACGGGAACTTCGATGCCGCTGGCTTCGCGCCGTCGCGTGCTAGAAATGGCGGGGCGCTACCAGGTGCCGGTGGTGGAGGATCACATTTACGCGCGGCTGAACGCGCAGGAAGAGCGGATTCCTTCGCTGAAGCAACTGGACCGCGGGAACCTGGTGATCCACATCGACAGTTTTGCGAAGGTGGCGTTCCCGGGATTGCGGGTGGGATGGATCGTGGCGCCGGCGGCGGCCATCGAGCGGTTGCGCCTGGTGAAACAGATGACGGACCTGCACACCGACCAATTGGCGCAGGCGACGCTGGCGGAATTCCTGAAGCGCGGGCTGTTCCAGAAGCATCTGACGAAAATGAGGAGAGTGTACGCGGACCGGTTACGTGCGGTCGATGAGGCGCTGCGCAGACAGATGCCCGAGGGCGTGCGGTGGACAAAGCCGGAAGGCGGGATGTGCTTGTGGCTGGAACTGCCGCCGGGATTCGACGCGAGCGAGCTGATGATCCATGCGCGGGAACGCGGCGTGCTCTTCGCGCCGGGTAGATACTTTTACGTGCAATCCCCGATGCCGAATACGCTGCGGCTGGGCTTTGCGAGCCTCAACGAAAAGGAACTGGCGCGGGGCGTGGCGACGCTGGCGGAACTGCTGAAGAGTGAAATGCGCAAGCGGCAGCGAGGTACGCGGCGGGCGGAACGCGCGCACGTGGCGCTGGTGTAGGGATGGGGAAAATCCTGAAACTCGAAACGCAGGAAGCGAACCGGTGTTTTGGCTGCGGCGGAGACAACAGAGCGGGGATGCGTCTGGTGTTTGATCTGGACTTTGACGCCAAGCGAATACGCGGGCGTTTTGTGCTGGGAGCGAACTACGCCGGCGGAGCGGGTTTCGCGCACGGCGGGATCATCGCCGTGGTGTTGGACGAAGCGATGGGCAAGATTTCGAAATTGACGGAAGAGAAGGCCGTGACCGCGGAGTTGAATGTGGTGTACCGGAAGCCGGTGCCAGTGGACCGGGAAATCGTGGTGGAAGGCTGGCAGGAAGAAGAGAAGGGCAGAAACCGATTTCGCGTGGGAGAGATTCGCGACGCCGAGGGCAATCTGCTGGCTCGCGGCACCGCGCGGTTTGTAGCGATTGACAAGGAACATTTCGAGCGCGTTCGCGCCGAGCAGCAAAAGGTTTAGGGATTCCCAAATTTTTCAGAGGAGAAGGAACATGCAAGTAAAGAAACCAAACGGAAGCGGCAACGGTCATGGCGGAAAAGCCAAAGGCTCGAACGAATGGCGGGTGAAGGTCGGCCTGGCGGAGATGTTGAAGGGCGGCGTGATCATGGACGTCACGAACGCTGAGCAGGCGCGCATCGCGGAAAAGGCGGGCGCTTGCGCGGTGATGGCGCTGGAGCGCGTGCCTTCGGATATCCGCAAGGAAGGCGGCGTGGCGCGGATGGCGTCGATCAAGGTAATCCGCGAAATCATGAAAACCGTGACGATTCCGGTGATGGCCAAGGTGCGTATCGGGCATTTTTCGGAAGCGGAAGTACTGCAGGCGCTGGAAGTGGACTTCATTGACGAGAGCGAAGTGCTGACGCCGGCCGACGAAGAGAATCACATCTGGAAGCATGACTACCGGGTGCCATTTGTCTGCGGCGCGCGGAACTTGGGCGAAGCGGTGCGCCGGATTGCGGAAGGCGCGGCGATGATCCGCACGAAGGGCGAAGCCGGCTCCGGCAACGTGGTGGAAGCGGTGCGGCACATGCGCACGATCGTTTCGGAGATGAAGCGGCTGACCACGTTGCGGGACGACGAATTGATGCGCACGGCGAAGGAGATCGGCGCGCCGCTGGACCTGCTTCGCGAGATCGCAAAGACCGGCAAGCTGCCTGTGCCGAATTTCTCGGCGGGCGGCATTGCGACTCCTGCGGACGCCGCGCTGGTGCGGCAGTTGGGAGCGGAAGCGGTGTTCGTGGGCTCCGGCATTTTCAAAAGCAGCGATCCCGACGCGCGCGCGAAGGCCATCGTGAAAGCCACGACGCACTTTGAAGACCCGAAAGCGATTCTGGAGGCGTGCGAGGAGCTCGGCGAAGCGATGCCGGGAATCGACGTGCGGCAACTGGAAGAGAAAGACATGCTTTCGACGCGCGGCTGGTAAGGTGCGCTTTGAAGAGCCGCGCCAAAGGCTTGAAGAAGATTGATCCCAGGAAGAAAACCGCCGGGCGGAGTGCGGCGAATGCTGTGCACGCCCGGCCGTGGCATTCGAACGAGGAAAGAAAGAAGAAGGGACCCGTGAAGATCGGAATCGTGGCGATACAAGGAGATTTTGCGGCGCACGCGGCGATGCTGCGGGAATTGGGCGCGGAGACGGTGGAAGTTCGCACCGTGCGGGATTTGGATGGTTGCGACGGAATCGTGCTGCCGGGCGGCGAATCCACCACGCAATTGCAATTCCTGAAGGAAGAGGGATTGTTTGACGCCATCCGCAAATTTTCGAAGCAGGGCGGGGCGATTTTCGGGACGTGCGCCGGGGCGATTCTGCTGGCGACGAAAGTGAATAATCCTTCGCAGGAATCGCTGGGCCTGCTGGACATGACGGTTCTGCGGAACGGCTACGGACGACAGTTGGCGAGCGACGTGTTTTTCGGGCCGAGCACATTGAAGCAGGAGCCGCTGGAGATGGTGTTCATCCGTGGGCCTATTATTGAAGAAGTGGGGAAGGAGATAACTGTGCTGGCCCGGCATGAGGGGAAAGCGGCGCTGGTGGAGAAGGGGAATTTGCTGGCGGCGACGTTCCATCCGGAGTTGACCGACGACACCACCGTCCACGCGCACTTTCTGGAAATGGCGGCAGCCCACGCGGCTGAGGGCGCGCGTGCGCGTTGATTTGCCTCTGGCCAAGATTCCTTATAAATTAAAATCCTGATGGAACAAAAGAAAACGCATGTTTTGTTCGTGTGCTTTGGGAATGCCTGCCGCAGCCCGATGGCGGAGGCCATTGCCAAAGGCGAAGCCGCAGATGTGATCGAAGCGGCTAGCGCCGGACTGTATCCGCTCGGTGAAATCCCCCTGCACACCCGGGAGGCGTTGAAGCAGAACGGGTATTCCGCGGAGGGACTGGCGTCGAAACGCATCGCTCCGGATGCGTGGAAGCGGGCTGACCTGGTGATCAACCTGAGCGGGAGACTGCGCGAACTGGAGTTTGAGGAATATGAAAAGGTGCAAGACTGGGATGTGGGAGATCCCTATGGCGAAGACGCGGCCACTTATCAGAGAATTCTGGAAGACATCCGGGGGCGGGTGAGGGATTTGGCGCAGCGCTTGCGAGAAGAGCAGCGCGCGGCGAGGTAACGCGGGGCGGCGGAGAAAGAGTTGGGTTGGCTGCGATTTGTGCTTGGCCACCTGAAGGTGTCCGCTACTTGGACTAGGAGACGAAGTGCGACGCGAGCAGACGAGTGTATCGCAGGAAGATTACCTGAAGGCGCTCTGGGAGATGCTGGAAGAGAACCAGGTGCCCATCAGCGCGCGCCTCGCGGAAGAATTGAACGTGACGCCGCCTGCGGTGACGGCGGCGCTGAAGCGCATGACTCGCGACGGGCACGTGAAAATCGAACGTGGCGGGCGAATTCACCTTACGGAAAAAGGCCGGAAGAACGCGCAGCACCTGATGCTGCGGCACCAGTTGGCGGAAATGCTGCTGACGGAAGTGATCGGATTGTCGTGGTCCAAGGCGCACGCCGAGGCGGAGCGGATGGAGCACGCGATTTCTCCGGAAGTGGAGGCGCTGCTGCTGAAGCGGTTTGCGGCGAGGAAGACTTGCCCGCACGGCGTGCCGATGAACGGGGGAATCGCGCAACTCCGCAAGCAGGGCGGCGTGCTGCTTTCCGAACTGAAGGCCAAAGAAAGCGCCGAAATTCTGTGCGTATACGAAAAGGACGAAGGATTTCTGGAGTTTCTGGAAGGCTTGCGTCTGCTGCCGGCGACGAAGGTGGAAGTGCTGAGGCGCGAGTATGACGAGACGATGACCGTACGCGCCTGTGGACATACGATGCACTTAGGCAAACCGGCAACCACCCGCATCTGGGTAAAGCGCGTGGCCGCGTAATTTTTTCCATATTGCAATTTCCGCTTGAATTGTTCCGCCAATGTGTCTAAGGTACTCCCACTCTGCTCAACCAGGCCTTGTTTGGCCTCGAAAATTTAACCTTGTGAGGTTTGGATGCCGGGAACTCCAAATTCAGGCGCACGCACGGGCAAACCGGGGAATCACTGGGTTCTTTACGTCGTGATCGCCCTCTTCGGGGGACTGCTGACGTTCGCCGGCGCGCGCGCGCAGCAGAGAGCCACCGACGATGCGACGTTCCGCCAACTGGTTGACGGGTATTGCGCGGCCTGGAGCTCGGGCGATCCGAACAATGCGGCGAAATACTATGCGAAAGAGGATGGGCGGGTGTTTTACGACGTGACGCCGTTTTCTTACGGAAGCTGGAAAGAGTATGAAGCGGGCGTGCAGAAAGAACTGCAGGATCAGATTCAGACTCTCTCGTTGACGGCAGGAAAAGAATTAAGAGTAACTCGACATGGAAACATTGCCTGGACCACGGTGCCGATGCATCTCTCCGCGAAAATGAAGGATGGCAAGACGATCGATACTCCGGTGCGTTACACGGGAATCTGGGAGAAGAAGGGAAAAACCTGGCTATTGGTGCATGAACATCTGTCCGCCCCGCTCGGCGGATAATTGTTCATTTAAGAAAGGCAAGACCGATGTGGAAGACAGCTCAGCTTTACTGGATTGCAGCCCGGGGCTACCGGTTGCGGCCGTGGAACAGCCCATATCTACAGTGGCGGTTCGAGACGTTTCTCGGCAAAGAAGCGGCGCACATGACCGCGGCCAAATTTTTTCAATTGACATGGAAGTACCGCGACCAGTTGCAGCGCTTTGCGGACTGGTCCGCCGAACGGCGTCGCGTGCAACGGCGGCACGCCTGAGGGACCAACCTAAAACCATAAGGCGGTGACACGAGCGCGGCCTTGCGACAGACGCGCCCGTGCGGGGAGTATACTGTTCGCAGGAGGAGGATCATGAGCGATCTGAAGGTCCTCCAGAAGACGGAAACGCTTCACGAAGCGCGTTGGTGGGAGCCCGAGAGCGGCGGGCGAGTACATTGTTTCTTGTGCCCCAGGCATTGCCGCATCCACCCCGGGCAATCGGGATTCTGTTTCATTCGCATCAATCAAGACGGAAAACTTTACAACCTCGGGTATGGCGCCCCGGCCGCACTGCAAGTGGACCCCATTGAGAAAAAACCGCTGAACCATTTTCTGCCGGGGACGCGCGTGTTCAGCATGGGCACGGCCGGCTGCAACATGGGCTGCTTCTTCTGCCAGAACTGGGATATTTCAAAGTCGCATCAGGATCAGGTGATGTCGCAGCGCGTGCCGCCCGAGGAAGTGCCGTTGCTCGCCCTGAAATACGGGTGCGACTCGATCGCGTTTACGTACAACGAGCCCACGATCTGGGGCGAGTATGTGATTGATATTTGCCGCGCGGCAAAGGGATACGGCCTGAAGACGGTGATGGTGACGAACGGATATATCACGCGCGAGGCGTTCCACGACATCTACGATCATGTGGACGCTGCGAATGTGGATTTGAAGGCGTTCACCGAGGGATTTTACGGGAAGATTACCCTCACGCATCTGGAGCCGGTGCTGAACACGCTCGAGTGGTTGAAAAACGAAACGAAGGTCTGGTTCGAACTTACGAATTTGATGATTCCAACTCTGAACGACGATCCGACGGAGACGCAGAAACTGGCGGAATGGGTGTTGAGCCGTCTCGGACCAGACGTGCCTTTGCACTTCACGGCGTTCCATCCGGACTTTAAGCTGCGGGACAAGCCGGCGACGCCGCCGGAAACATTGCACCGGGCGCGGGAGATCGCGCTGCAGGCCGGGCTGCATTATGTATACGAAGGAAACATTTACAGTGATGCGGCGAATACGTTTTGCCCGGGGTGCGGAGAGATGCTTATCCGGCGGTCGTGGCACAACGTGCTTGAAAACCAGATGAAGCACGGGAGTTGTCCGAAATGCACTAGAGCAATTCCGGGCGTGTGGGAAGTGAAGTCGCAGGCCTGTAGTTCACCCCTTCAGGGGTGAGGCCTTCCACTACGTCGGCAAGGTCGTGCCAAGGTAACGAAAACCCTCAGGCCTGAAGGCCTGAGCTACAGGCGACGATCTATCGTTTCGCGAGCTGGGCGGCGAAGTGGAGATTGCGGCCAAAGAGTTGGGAGAAAGGAAACGGATAGAGAGGGAGAGCGGTGGAGAACT
>Ga0210386_10000089_pt1 | contig 66424 bp, 54 predicted proteins | sample IncBWH32OmetaG_FD_160091 | JGI IMG/M metagenome (GOLD analysis project Ga0210386, IMG submission 160091) | Forest soil microbial communities from Barre Woods Harvard Forest LTER site, Petersham, Massachusetts, United States - Inc-BW-H-32-O ...
GAACCCAAGACGGCTAACGCGGCGGATGACGGAAACGACGCATCTGTCGCTGCTGCGCAGGGTGGAATTCTGATGGAATGGGCGGTCGGGAAGGCTTACGACGTCTATCGTCCGGATACCGGAAAGCTGCTGATGCCAGGCGCTAAAGTCTGGTGGGACATACACTACCACGCCGTCGGCGAGACCATTCGCGATCACGTCGAACTCGCGGTTTGGCTCTATCCCAAAGACAAAGCCCCGAAATATCGGACGTATTTGACGCTTTTTGGAGCAACTTCGACCGGCGGAGGCAGCCCCCTCGACATCCCGCCCAACAGCATTAAGGAAACCCAGGGCTTCCATGTGCTCAAAGCGCCGGCTATTCTGGAAAACTTCCAACCGCACATGCACCTGCGCGGCAAAGCCATGGCTCTCGAAGCCATCCTGCCCGACGGCACCACCCAGATGATCAGCTACGTCGATCATTTCAACTTCAACTGGATGAACAATTACATCTACACCGACGATGCAGCGCCGGTGCTCCCGAAGGGCACGATCATCCATGTGACCGCCTGGCACGACAACACCACCGCCAACCGCAACAATCCGGATCCGAACCAGTGGGTCGGATGGGGCGACCGTACCGTGGATGAGATGGCGCATGCCTGGGTGAACGTCACCTACATCAGCGACGAAGACTATAAAGCATGGGCCGCGGCCCATAAACCGAAGCGAACTGATACCGCTTCCGCTCGACGGCCTCAGTAAGCGCTTCAGAATCGATAAGCATTTGCGCTCGTCAAAACGCGTACCGGGGTGTGCTTGAACTCCCTGGCTGCGCCGTATTATAATGCCCCTCCAGGTAAGGGTTTCAGGAGAAACAAAGAAAATGCATCTCAGATTAGCTAGGCGACACACTCTGTTGGTGGTGGCCCTGTCGGCCATCGCGCTGGCATGGATAGCACTGGCGGCTACGGGCGACGCCCCTGGCCAGCCTTCAACCAAGAACGGCGATTGGCCATATTACACGGCCGATAATAAGGGCACTAAATACTCGCCGCTCGATCAGATCAACGCATCCAATTTCAATAAACTTGAGGTCGCCTGGCGGTTCAAGACCGACAACCTCGGCACACGTCCCGAATTCAAGCTGGAAGGCACGCCGGTCGCCGTAAAAGGCGTACTTTATACTACCGCCGGAACGCGCCGTTCAGTGGTTGCTCTTGATGGAACCACAGGAGAACTGATCTGGGCGCACAGCATCCGCGAAGGCAAGCGCGCCGCCATCGCGCCCCGTCAATTGTCGGGCCGCGGCGTTTCCTTCTGGACCGACGGCAAAGGTGACGATCGCGTCGTTTACGTGACCACAGGCTATCGCCTGGTTGAGCTGAATGCCCATGATGGCTCCGTCATTAAGTCGTTCGGCAAAGATGGCATGGTGGATCTAAAAGAGGGCATGGTCACCGGCACCGGCAAGCAGATCGATCTCGAAGAGGGCGAAGCCGGTCTCCATTCCACGCCCCTGATCGTCAAAGACGTCGTGATCGTCGGCTCATCCTTCAAAGAGGGCATGACGGTGGTCACCCACGACAACACCAAGGGCCTGGTCCGCGCTTTCGACGTGCACACTGGCAAGCGGCTGTGGACCTTCAACACCATCCCCCGCCCCGGCGAATTTGGCAATGACACCTGGGAGAACGGCTCCTGGGCGACCAACGGCAACACCGGCGTCTGGACCCAGATGACTGTTGACGAAGAGCTCGGCTTGGTCTACCTGCCGGTTGAGTCTCCCACTTCCGACTACTACGGCGGCGAACGCCCCGGCAACAATCTGTTTGGCGAGAGCCTGGTCTGCGTCGACCTGAAGACCGGCGCGCGGAAATGGCATTTCCAGATCGTGCACCATCCCATCTGGGACTACGATCTTTCATCGGCGCCGATCCTGGCCGACATCACGGTCGATGGGAAGGCGATCAAAGCTGTCGCAGTGCCGAGCAAAGAATCCTTCCTTTATGTATTCGATCGCGTGACCGGCAAACCGGTCTGGCCGATCGTCGAAAAGCCCGTGCCGCAATCCGATGTGCCCGGCGAGAAGACTTCGCCCACGCAGCCCTTCCCGACCAAGCCGCCGGCCTATGGACGCAATCAGTTCACAGTGCCCGATGACCTGGTCGATTTCACTCCCGAGATCAAGGCGCAGGCCAAAGACGTGGTGGCGCGATACAAGACGGGACCCATGTTCCTCCCGCCAATCGTTGGCGACCCCAAGACGTTCCTGGGTGCGATTAACCTCGGCAATGCTAGCGGCGGAACGAACTGGCCCGGCGCCGGCTACGATCCAGAGACGCATATTGTGTATGCCCAGGCGAATGAATCCGCTGTTACGCCGATTTCGCTGCGCAATCCGCCGCCGGCTTCCTCCGGATTCACAACCGACATTCGATATATCTCGGGCCGCAACGATCTGGAATTCCGGGAAGCGCAAGGACCCGGCTTCGGAAGCGCGGCTGATGCTCCGCAGAAGAAACCTACTCCTCCGCCCCCCGCGCCGGCCGGTGGTCGTGGAGCAGCAGCTGGTGGTGGTGGATTCGGGCTGAACGTTCAAGGCCTCTCCGTCATCAAACCGCCGTACGGTGTCATTTCCGCGGTCGACCTAGATCGTGGAGAGCTGAAATGGAAAGTGCCCTACGGCGAAACTCCAGATGCCGTTCGCAATCACCCGGCCCTTAAAGGCATGACTATTCCGAACACCGGCCAAGGCGGCAGCGTTGGATTACTTGTTACCAAAACGCTGGTGGTCCTTGGCGACAGCCAAGTCACGTCGGTAACACATCCGCGCGGCGCGATGTTCCGGGCCTATGACAAACAGACCGGCAAAGAGGTCGGCGCAGTCTGGATGCCGGCTCCGCAGAGCGGCTCGCCCATGACTTATCAGGCCAACGGCAAGCAGTACATCGTCGTGGCAGTCAGCGGTGGCAATTACTCCGGCGAGTACATCGCTTACGCCTTGCCGCAAGAAGACAAGTAGACGGCTAACGATCCTTATCTCCGAGCCGCCCTCGAGCAGGCCAAGAAGAGCCTCGCCGAGGGTGGCATTCCGATCGGTTCAGTCCTCGTGCATGCAGGCCAGATCATTGGCCGCGGCCATAATTGCCGCGTGCAAACCGGTAGCGCCATCGATCACGGGGAAATGAACTGCCTCCGCAACGCGGGCCGATTGCCGGCAAAGGTTTACCAAAACAGCACTATTTATTCGACCCTCTCTCCCTGTCCCATGTGCAGCGGAGCGATCGTCCTCTACAAGATTCCACGCGTGGTGGTGGGCGAGAACCAGACTTTCCTCGGCGCGGAGGACTACATGCGCGCGAACGGCATTCAAGTTGACGTTGTGCAGGATGCCGAATGCATCCAGCTCATGACCGATTTCATCCGCTCCAATCCGCAGCTCTGGAACGAAGACATCGGAGTTTAACGCAACGCCTGCCGCTTTAATCAGTGGAATCTGATTCAATTGTGACGCGCGCGTTAACTCCCACGCTAAAATACAGTTAAATCGTCATGGACAACGAGCAAATGCAAGCGGCGAACAAGGATCTGCAGGACGCCGGGGTGGTAATGGCGCAAATCGAAAAACAGCAGAGCGAACACATTCGGGAACTGCGCCAGTTTCAACACCGAACCGAGCAGAATCTGGCTGAAATCACCGACAAGCTGAACGGTCTGATCGGCTACGTCGCAGGGCAGCGCCCCAAGCAATAAACTATTCCAGAGTGTACCCGCCGGAAAGCGGCAATGGGTGAACAATTGATACTGAATTGACCAGTGCCACCGAATCACCTGATATCATGCAACGGTGAGCGATCAAAGACCGGTGAACGATCAACGACGGTTTCAGCCTTTTGTTCCAGAGACCGTGCGGATGCGCGAGTTCACCCTCCGGGCGCTGCTGCTCGGGCTGGTGATGACCGTCATTCTTGGCGCGGCGAACGCATACCTGGGTCTGCGCGCTGGAATCACCATCGCGGCCACCTATCCGGCGGCAGTGGTCGGCATGGCAGTGTTGCGGGTGTTCAAGGGATCGGTTCTGGAAGAGAACATTGCCCGAACCGCCGGCTCCATTGGTGAATCGGTAGCGGCCGGCGCCATCTTCACGCTGCCCGCGTTTCTGATATCCGGCGCCTGGCCTTCGTTCGCTCCCAAAGACGCATACTGGAAATCAACCGCGCTCATGGTCGTCGGCAGCATCATCGGAGTACTCTTTGTGTCGTTGGTCCGGCGCGTCATGGTGGAAGATCCGGAACTGCCTTTCCCGGAATCGGTGGCCGCTTCTGAAATTCATAAAGCCGGACGGCGCGGCGCCGAAGCCGCGAAATTCCTGTTCTACAACATCGGGCTGGGCGCGCTGATTCAATTCCTGGGCGAGATCCAGCTCTTTGCTCCCGACAAGGATTTCTTTTTGCCGGTGGGCCAACTCGGCCGGAGCATCGTGAGGTTGGGCACTCCCAACCGGACGCTGCAAGCGGGCGGCGTCACCATGGCATCGGGGCCAACCGTGAGCCCGGCGTACATCGGCGTCGGCTACATCATCGGTCCGGAACTTGCGGCCCTACAGTTTTCAGGCAGCGTGCTGGCGTGGGGAATGATGGTGCCGCTGCTGATCTTCTTCCTGGGACCGCAGCTTCAAACCTTCCTGCCGGCCGGTTCAACCGACGCTTCCTGGATTGGCCTCGCAAACGCGGTGTGGCGTTACATCGTGCGCCCGATCGCCGTCGGCGGAATGATGGTCGGGGCCGCGTACACGCTCTTTCGCATGCGCAAGGGTCTGTTCGACGGGTTACGCCGCGCGATCTCGGATCTGAAGGTCACCGCCTCGCAAATGCAGGAAACCAGCCGCACCGAGCAATACATGAGCTCGAAAGTGGTCTTCAGCTTGATCGGGCTGATGTTCCTGGCGATGATCGCCCTCTACATTTATCTCTCGGGCCAGTGGCTGGGCGGTCTGGTGGCCGCGGCGATCATGATCGTCATCGCATTTTTCTTCGCTACTGTTTCCGGATACCTGGTGGGCATGATCGGATCCACCAACAATCCGGTTTCCGGGTTGACGCTCACCACTCTGATCATCGCCGCGCTATTGATGGTGTCACTCGGAGTATCCGGGCCCGGTGGTGTAGCGGTGGTGTTGGGCGTGGCGGCGGTCGCGTGTGTTTCTTCGGCGGTCGCCGGCGAGTTGCTGCAGGATTTCAAGGTCGGCTACATTCTGGGTGGAACTCCGCGCCGAATCCAGATGGCCGAATTGATCGCGGTAGTAGTAGCGAGCGCGGCCATGTACTGGCCGCTGTACATCCTGCAGGCGGCCAACATCAAGAGTGGTGGCACCGGTTTCGGCGATCCCAAACTTTCGGCGCCGCAGGCCGGACTGATGGCCACATTGGCGCAGGGCATCGTGGGTGGAGACATGCCTTGGCCGCTGGTGGTGGTTGGAGTAGCCCTGGGCATCACGATGATTCTGGTGAGGGTGAAAAGCCCGATGCTCGTCGCAGTCGGCATGTATCTTCCCTTTAACACGACCTGCGCAATTTTCATGGGCGGCATGTTCCGCTGGATGACGAACTCGTTACGACAGCGAGCGGGCGCTAATGAAGCACAAACGGCCCGCATCGAAAACGTGGGAATCCTTACAGCTTCGGGGCTGATCGCCGGGGAAGCGTTGATGGGGCTGGTAATCGCGACTTTTCGGTTTTTTGAATGGCCGCTCCCGAAAATATTCGAGCACCCATCCTACATTTTCGGAGTCGTGGTAATCGCCTTGCTCGGATTTTTGCTGATACGCCTCCCGCTCGCTAACGCGGGCAGTCCGGATGAGCCGGCGCCGCCGGCCGCGATGATGTAGCGGCTGAAATTAAAGACTAGCCCAGGCCGCAACCGGCATACCGACTCTTCCGTCTGATGCTATAGGGAAGAAGTGATCGGCCGTCGGGAGCCCATTTTACAGCCCCGGCGGCCGATTTCCTTTACCATAAGGAATTGCCCCGCATTAGTTCATCCGCCGAATCCGGCAAGGGCAGGTGGTCTCAGCTCTACCTCGGTGTGGCGTTCACCACGCTGGCGACACTGATACTCGAGTTGTCGCTCACGCGCATCTTCTCGGTCGTTTTCTACTATCACTTTGCTTTTCTAGCGATCTCCATTGCGCTGTTCGGACTCGGCGCTGGAGGCGTCTTTTCGTACGTGGTCTCGGGCTGGCGAGGTAACACCTACTTCAAGCTGGGAACGTTGGCAGTCGTGAACAGCTTCTGCGTGGTCGCGTCGCTGATCTTCCTGCTCACTCGATCAGGCGAGCTGACCAACGTTACTTTGGCGGCCGTCTATTTCGCCAGCGCTCTGCCGTTTTTCTTTTCAGGAACCGTGGTGTCGATGGCGGTCGCTGAAGGCATTCAGCGCGTGGACCGAGTGTACTTCTTCGATCTGCTGGGCGCCGCAGCCGGATGCCTGGTGCTGGTACCCTTCCTCGATCGCTTTGGCGGACCGAACACCGTGCTGGCTACATCGGTCCTATTCGCGGTGTCGGCGGCCATTTGGTACAACATCGCCGGCACTCTGCGCGGTCGTGTAGCGGCTGTCGCTCTGGCGCTCGTGTTCGTGGCCTTGATCGCCTATAACGGAACCCGCCATATCATCGATGTCCGCTACGCGAAAGGCCGGCCGATTCCCCAGGAGAAGTTCGTTCAATGGAACAGCTTCTCGCGCATCGGCCTGATGGATAACCACTATCCGGGGGAAGCGGGAATCGTGATCGATGCCGACGCGGCCACAGGCATCCCTGGTTTTGATCTCGCGAACCTCACGCCGCACGAAAAGGATAGGCTGACCCACGAAGGTCCGGGCTTTCCATACCTGCTGCGGCCGGGTGCTAAGACGCTGGTCATCGGATCCGGTGGCGGTTGGGATGTCGCGCGCGCGCTTACTTCCGGCAGCCAGGATGTAACGGCGGTCGAAATTAATCCCATCATAGCTCGCACCATCATGCAGCAGCGCTTCCCGGAGTTGAGTCACCGTCTGTATTTCCGTCCCGAGGTTCACGTCGTCATTGAAGACGGGCGCAGCTTCGTGCGTCGCAGCTCAGATAAGTATCAAGTGCTGCAGGCCACGCTGGTGGACACCTGGGCATCCACCGCGGCGGGCGCCTTCGCGCTGTCGGAAAACAATCTCTACACCACCGACGCCTTTCGCGACTACCTGACTCATCTCACCGATGACGGGCTGATGGTTTTCACGCGTTGGGGTCTGCAGCCGCCTCGCGAGTCCTTGCGGCTCATTTCGCTGGCCATGGCGGCGCTTCAGGATTTAGGAGAGAAGCAGGCCTGGAAGCACATCGTCATCGTACGCGAGAATGCCCAAAATCTGGCGGGCTGGGGCGCGCAGGATACCGTGATTGTCTTCCGGAAGCCGATCCGCGATGCCGACCTGGCGCGGGCGCGGTCGGCTTTGCTCGAGACCAAGCTCCAGCCTGTCTACATTCCGGGCGACCTTCCAGCCAACGAATTCGGCCGGCTATTGTTCAGCGACGATCCGGAAACGTTTCGAGCCGAGTATGCTTTCGACATTTCGCCGGTGGATGACAATCGGCCATTTTTCTTCTACACCGTTCAGCCGCGCGATCTGTTGAATTTCCTGACGCAGCGCGGGCAGGCCGCGGATTATAAGATCAACCGTGCCGTGCCGTTGCTGTTCGAGTTGCTGGGAGTCAGCGTGCTTGCTACGATCGTCGTGCTCGCGCTGCCGCCTTTGCTGCTCGGTTCACGGCTGACGGTGGAACATGGCGTGCGGAGCTTCCTGCTGTATTTCATTTTCATCGGCGCGGGCTATGTCTTGATTCAAGTGGCCCTGATACAGAAGTTTGTGCTCTTCCTCGGTCATCCTACTTACGCTCTGACCGTGATCATATTTTCGATGCTCATTTCGAGTGGCGTCGGGAGTTACTTCAGCCGCAGGCTGGTCGGAAAAGCTGGCGACGGCCGATTGAGCTCGGTCTTGATCGCTGTCGCCGCAGCGGTTTCTGCGCTGGCTTTTCTCGCCGCGCCGATTGGCGAATCCGGAGTCGGCTGGCCGCTGGCTTTGAAGATAGTGGTGACTGTAGCTCTGGTCGCGCCCGCTGGATTCCTGATGGGCATGCCATTTCCGATCGGCCTCGCGCGCCTGGGAGCGCTTTACCCTCGGGCCGTTCGCTGGGCGTGGGCGCTGAATGCCGCCGCCAGTGTTTTGGGATCGGCAGCCGCGATTTTCTTCGCCATTTACCTCGGCCTCCGTGCGACCGTTCTGCTGGGCGCCGCGCTTTACTTGGGTGCGCTAGCTGTAGTCTGGCTCCGCCAGCGAGCGGCGGTTGTTGTGGCTCCCGCCGGCGCTGAACTGCGCGCCTAGATTCTCAGCGGCAGTGGTCGTGGCTTCGATCACTCTTGGATTTTCTGGTCCCGAAGACCACCACCGTCCGATGGTTGACTCCGCAGCCTTATAATTTAAGACATGGCTTCCCCGTTCCGCTATAACAAGAAGGAACGTCGGAGTTGGCGCAAGGCCGCCAGAAGAACAGATGGGGTGGCCAACATGGAAGAGACCAAACCGGAAATCGCAGCCTCCCTAAAGCGGACAGCCAAGATATACGCTGGGATCGCGGCCTCGAAGCGACGCAAGAAAAAACCATAAAATTCCAACGTAGGGCACTGCGATATACTCAGGTTAATTCCAAAGGGAGCCTTTCCATGAAACTTTTCAGCGCTCTGTTAGCCTGTGCCACTCTGTGCCTCGCCGCTCCGAAAGTCGAGCCCAAGACCGAAATCGGCGAGATCAACGGCGCCAAATTTCGGATCGACATTCCAGACAACTGGAACGGCGGCTTGGTGATGTACTGCCACGGCTACAGTCCGGTGCCCGGGGCCTACAAGGAAGGCAAGCTTCCGCCGGTGCTCGCGGTCTTCACCGAGCAGGGCTACGCGCTCGCGCAATCGGGCTACGCAGCCGGTGGATGGGCCATCCAGGAAGCCGTGGAGGACACCGAGGCGCTCAGGCGCTACTTCACCGGCAAGTACGGCACGCCGAAAGAGACCTTCATCACCGGACACTCCATGGGAGGCTTCCTCACCATGATGTTTATGGAACGCTTCGGCACCAGCTACGATGCGGGCCTGGCGCTGTGCGGTCCTCTCGCTCCCACCACTTACTTCATGGATCGCGGCGCGTTCGACCTGCGCGTGGTTTTCGATTATTACTTCCCCGGCGCGCTCCCGGCACCCGATAAGGTTCCCGCCGATTTCAACAATACGCGAGAGCTAGACAAAAAGCTCCAGGCCCTGATAGATAGCCAGCCGGAGAAGGCCACCGCGCTCCTGCATTATTCTGGCGCGCACAGCACCAAGGATCTCGCCGGCACGTTAGGCTTTGTCACTTATCTGCTGCTCGACATGGAACAGCGCGGCGGCGGCAATCCGTTCGACAATCGCAACATGATTTACGAGAGCCCCGACGATTACAACGCCCTCAATGACGGCGTGAAGCGCTATAAAGCCGATCCGCGGGCTGCGGAATACGTGCGCAATTGGTACACGCCCACAGGGAAGCTCTCGCGGCCCATGCTCGCCATCCACACCACCTATGATCCTCTGGTGCCGGTTCGCATCCCCGAGCGTTATTCGGAATTGGTTGAGCAGACCGGCTCACAGGACCTCTTCGTTCAGCAATACGTGAAGCATGATGGCCACTGCACCATTCTGCCGAATGAGACTGCCGCGGGCTTCTCCGAATTGCGCGCCTGGAAAGATCAGGGAACGAAACCGCACGCCGGCCTGCATCCCGAGATCAAGACCGCTTCTTCAGATCAGAGCAAGGGGCCGGATCGGTGATCCGGTGCCGCCGCGAATCTTGAGCGGAGCGGCGATGAAGACGAACTCGTAAATCCGATCGCGGGCGAGTTCTTCCAAGTTCAGCGCCTCGATGATGTGGATTCCGCTTTCCACCAAGAGGTGCACGTGTACCGCCATGGCACTGGGCACTCGCTCGAAGGCTACCGTATCCGAACCCGCTGCGAAGACCCCGCGTTTGCTGAGCCAGCGCGCGCCGTCGATCTCCGGGCCCGGCCCGGTCGCCGTCATGCCATGCCCGCCCGTGATATAACGCGCGGCATCGCTCCAGAAGCGCGCCCATCCGGTGCGTAGCAGCACCACGTCACCGTTCTGGACCTCGATCTTCTGTGCCGTGGCGGCCGATTCCAAATGCTCCGGCGTAATGGTGAAATCCGCCGGCAACTCCGCGGTATTTAAATGCCCGGCCATATCGAGCAGCACGCCGCGGCGCACGAGCGGCGCGATGGTGTCCACTGAATGCCGCTGAATTCCGCCGGCGTCGCTCTGCACAGTCTTCGCTTCCACGCCACCATGGAGCTTCCCGCCGTAGGAAAAGTGACAGAGCGCGTCGATGTGCGTGCCGACATGGCTGCCTAGCGCGATCGCGTCCGCGCACGAACTGACGCCGCTCTCCGACACCATGTCGCCATGTTTCTTGGTCAGGCCGAACAAGAATGGCGGATGAGTCGGAAAGTGCGGCATGCCCACGAAATAAGGCTGCGCGAGGTCGTAAATTTTGGATCGCCGGAGCCGCTCGAACAGATCCATCATCGGCGGCGGGCCTCGGCCTTGCCGGTGCCTCGCTTCCGGCGCCGATGGCTGGTTCTCGGTTTCACCGGAGCGCTCGGAGCCTGCTGAGCGGCCCAGCGTCCCAAGCGGTACTTCCGTTCGTAGCCGGCCGTCAGGTTGGTGATGGTGACCGTAACCGTGCCGCTCGCGTCGCCTGAATATCGCTCCTCGATTTGCTGCGCTTGAGCAGTGTCGGAGCGCTCCACGGGCACGCCGTTGGAATTTTGCAGCACGGGATCGAACGGAAACTGCACTTCGTCCCACACCGTGACGTCGCCGGCCGGCTGTCCGTCGTCGTTGAGCTGGCTGCATTCCAGATATCGAAAATGTCCGACATTATGGACCGGCGTGTAGCGCCTGCGTATCTCAACCGGCTGTTCGCCGGGACCGGGCAGCGGAGTTCCCTTGGGAAAGAGCGGATCGAAAACCACTCGCCGGCCGCCGTCGCCTTCGCGCCACACGCCGAAATAACGAGTAAATTTCTCGCTCAAAACATAACCAGCTTCGGCGTCCGCCTGGATCGCAAGGCCAATCGCGGTAGCCGAACGGGCGTACAAAGAGCGCCGCACGCGCTTGCCGAATCTTTCCTTCAGCACCCGGCCCACCACCGGCAGTTCGCTGCCGCCGCCGGTTACGTAAAGCGCCTCGAGGTTGCCGGAGACGTGCGTCGCCAGCAGGTCGTCCACCACACCTAACGTCTCTTCGATCAGCGAGCGGCATTGCTCGTAGTAATCCGCCGCTGATACGACCATCGTTCCCCACTCCTCGCGAACGTGTCCCAGATCCAAAAGGATTTTGCGAGTGTTCGGATTCACTGCTTCTTTCTTGATGCGGCATTCTTCGAGCAGACGAAAGTGCTCGGCCGCCGAAAGGCCTTCGCGATCCTCCTCGCTCAGCACCATGTCGGCCAGAATCTCGTCGAAATCGTCCCCGCCGAGCGTGGAAATTCCTTCCGTCGCCAGGACGCGATGAGTTTTCTCATCCAGTTCAACGAGAGAAGCGTCGAAAGTTCCGCCACCCAGATCGTAGACCAGGATTGGGCCGCTGATTTTGGTCTTGTGACCGAACTCGATGCTGGCCGCCGACGGCTCGTTCAACAAGCCGACCACGTCGCAGCCCGCCGAGCGGAACGCTTCCACCGTCAGGAAACGCTGGTTGCTGTTGGCGTTGGCGGGCACGCCCAGCATAACCTCCAAGGGTTCCTGGGGCAGGCTGGCGCGCAACGCCATGGCCATTTCCCGCAGCACTTGGATAAGCGGCACGGCTTGATGGCCGAGCTGCAGGATCGTCTCCGGGCCCGCGTCCGAGAGTACGCGCTTCAGCGAGCGGATGATCGTAAAAGTGGGATACTGCTGGCACGCCCAGGCCTGCCAACCATAGAGACGCTGCTGGCCACGGACGGCGACCAGAGCGGGAAACCACTCCGCGGCGGCGCCATCTGGGTTTTCAAACGAAATGAGTGGATAATTTCCGCGATCCACCGCGGCAACCACGATGCGAGTGGTGCCGAAATCAATTCCTAACTTCACAATACTTCACAATGCCTTTCTTCTGCGTTCTGCCTTCCGGGCTCGCTCGCCTCTTTCCGTACACTAACACGGCGAGACGGTGTGCCACACTGGAGACATTCCGATGTTCGAAAACTTCCATGGTAATACCGCCGTTGCCCGAACCCTTTATGCCATGACGCAGCAGGAGCGAATTCCGCAGACGATCCTGCTGGATGGCCCGGAAGGCGTCGGGAAAGCGACTTTGGCCCGGCGATTCGGCGCGGCCATGCTCGGCGAAGCCGGCAAGATCGAGCAGGACGATCTGAGCCTCGAAATCAATGCGGCCACCATCGCCGAGCGTGAAAAATGGCCGGCGGACAAGCGTAACGACGACCCTTTACTGTTTTCCACGCATCCCGACTTCATCACTTTTCCACCTGACGGCCCTCTGCGGCAGATCACCATCGAGCAGATGCGGCTATTGAAAGAGCGCGCGCAATTCAAGCCGCTGCACGGAAAGCGGCGCGTGTTCCTGATCGACCAGATCGATCGCGCCAACGAGCAAGCCGCGAATTCGCTGCTGAAGACGCTGGAAGAGCCCCCCGAACATCTGATCCTGCTGCTGACGGCCGAGAATCCTTACGACTTGCTGCCCACCATCCGCTCCCGGGCCGTGCCTTTCCATCTGGGGCCGCTCTCCAATGCCGAGATGCGAACGTTCGTCGAAACGCGCGGTCTTTCGGATCCGGAGCGGCGCATCGCGCTCGCAGCTGGAAGCCCGGGACTCGCGGTCTCCATGGATCTCGACGTCTATGACGAGCGCCGCCGGGCGATGCTCGCGCTACTGCAAGTGGCCGCCGGCCGCGCCGCCTTCGGTGAGTGGGCTAAGCATGCCGAGGCGATGGCTCCGCGCCGCCAGGACAAACTCGATCACCTTCTGGGCATCCTTTACGTGCTGCTGGAAGACATACTGCTGCTGCGGGAAGGCGCCGGGGAAATCCGCAATATCGACATTCGCCGACAGCTCGAAGACCTGGCCGGTCATGTATCCTTTCAGTGGATCCGGAGCGCGGTTAAAAAGAGCGATGAGCTGGCCGAACTGGTCCGCCGCAATATTCAGAAGAGCATCGCGCTGGATGCGTTGGTGGTCGAATTACGGCGCCTGGCAGCGTAAAAACAGTGGCCCAGAAGGGCCATCCGGCGCGCCTTGCAGCGGCACGAATCGATATGGTTCAATAATGCTTAGTTGGACACCTGATCAATCCCTTTTGAATGGCCCCGGCCGGTACTCCAACACGTTTCGGGACCTAAGATCAATCTCGAATAGAAGTGGAGTCTTGCTGTGGAGACTACAAACCGAAAACTGATACGACCGTCCTTGAACGAAATGAAGGACCAGATCAATCGCCGCACGAATCATCAGAAGAAGGCCGCTCCCCCGGATCAGACAAACGCCGAGAATTTTTACTACATGAAGCAGATGCAGGCCAAGACGCCCATGGTCTTCGTCCTGAAAGATGGCGAGATGTTGCAGGGCGTGATCGAGTGGTACGACAAGACCTGCCTGAAGGTGAACCGCGACGGGCAACCCAACCTGCTCATCTTCAAGCCCAATATCAAGTACATGTACAAGGCGTCGGCCGGGGATTGAGCTGCTAACGCCGCTTCTGCAGGGCTTTTTCCCGCATTGCCAGCCGGTACGCCCGCCGCTCTCCGGCTTCCTCGTAGCGCCGCTTTTCTTCCTCGGTCTCCGGGATCACCTGCGGAACAACGACGCGATCGCCGGTCTTGCCGATAGCAACGAAGGTCAAGTACGCCGAGGAGGTGTGCCGGATCTCACCTGTGGCCAAGTTCTCGACCTCCACCCGCACTCCAACCTCCATCGAAGTGCGGAACACGCGATTCACGCTGGACCTTAAGACGATGAGCTGCCCGATGTGAATCTGATGCAGGAAATTCATGTGGTCCACCGACGCGGTCACCACCGAACATCTGGAGTGACGCACTGCCGCCAGCGCCGCCGCGAGGTCGACCAGATGCATTACTTTTCCGCCCAAGACATTGCCTAGCGTATTGGCGTCGTTCGGGAGCGCGAATTCAGAATACTCGGAAATGGATTCGCGAACGAGGCGGCCCGGGAGCGCTGAATCCACTATCAGCTCCGCCGGCGCAGGTAACTTTCGAGGAATGCCGCCGCCTGTTTTCGCAAGACTTCGTTCTCCGGGCCGCTGCGAACGGCTGTGCTGGCGTATTCCAGGACGCCGTGCTCTTTTGGCCAGCAATCTTTCTCGAAAACGTATTGGATCCGAATCAGTTTGCCACGGTCTTTGGAGACATGAAAGCGAACGGCGTCAGCCTCGGCCGATTCCGGAAATCGATCGCAGCATCCGCGCCCGTAGCCCAGATTGCATACCTGGCCCACCTGCGTCTCCTCGGGCTGAAAAGCATCAGCGCCCGCGCGGCATTCGCCCGAATAGGGATCGCCCAACGGCAGCCGGGGCGGCACTACCCAGGAGCTGTTCTCGAAGCGAGCCACCGGGTAAAAATACGGGCAGGCCATCGCTCGGTATAGTAACACGTAGAGCTATGGCTACCAATCGATTGGAAATCTTACTGAGCATGGTCGCGCAAAATCCGCAGGATAGCTTTGCGCGCTACGGTCTGGCGATGGAATACGCAAATACCGGCGACCTGGAGCGCGCCATCGCCGAGTATCGCGCATTGATCGGCTTCAATCCCGATTACGCGGCGGCGTACTTCCACGGCGGGCAAGCGCTCGAAAAGCTGGGACGCGTGGAGGAAGCGCGCGACGTGTATCAGAAAGGAATCGAAGCCACCGCTCGAACCGGAGACGCGCACACTCGCAGCGAGTTGCAGGCGGCGCTGGATATGCTACCGCTTTAGGTTTTTCCAGTCACGAACGTTTTCCAGTCACGAGCCAGCATCCCATAAACATTGATGTCCAGATACTCGCCGTTCAAGAGTTGGGCTTCGCGCAGCAATCCTTCCAATTGAAAACCGAGACGCTTGGGGATGGCGCAACTTTTCGCGTTGCCGGTAGCGCAGTGGATTTCGACCCGGTTCAGCTTCCATTCGTCAAAGGCGTGATCGATCACGGCTCGGCAGGCATCCGTCACAATTCCGCGGCCCTGATATTTTTGCGCGATCCAGTAGCCGATCTCGACTCTTCGATAAAGCCAGTCGATCCTGTGGGTGCCGATCCCGCCGATAAATTCATCGCCCGACCAGATGCCCGCCGAGAAGCCGTCGTTGCCCGCGAATTGCTGCAGCGAAGTCTTGATGAAATTCAGCGTGTCTTCTACCTCGGTGCTCATATCTACCCACGGCAGCCATTCGCGGAGATAATTTCGCTCCCGATCCACCACCGCGAACACTTCCGGCGCATGCCGCTCCTCCAGCACTTTCAAATACACGCCGTCGCGAATTGTTTTTTGAAACATTCAACTGTAAGGTCGATTCTAGCGCGGAACCCGCCGTGCTAGCATGACCTCAGAGAATGAAAAAACTGCTTTTTATCATCCCTATGCTTGCTATTGCCGCTAATACTCCCGACCTCGCGCAACTGGAAAAGATGATCGCTCGCTTCACGCCCACCGACCTTCGTGTCGATATTTCCAAGCTCTCGCCCGGCGACCGGCAGGCGCTGGCGAAACTGATCGAGGCGTCGCGCGTGCTGGACGACATCTTCCTCAATCAGTTGTGGAGCGGCAACCAGCCGCTGTATGCCAAGCTGCGCCGCGATACGACACCACTCGGCAAGGCCCGGCTGCACTACTTCTGGATCAACAAGGGACCATGGTCGAGCCTGGATGATGGCATCGCGTTCTTACCCGACGTGCCGGAGAAGAAGCTGCCGGGAGCGAATTTTTATCCCGAAGACATGACCCGGTTGGAGTTCGAAGCCTGGGTAAAGACGTTGCCGGAAGCCGAGCGCCAGAAGGCCGAGGGCTTCTTCACGGTAATCCGCCGCGACCGGATCGGGCATCTGAAGACTGTTCCCTACAGCCAGGAATATAAATCCGATCTGGCCAAGTCGGCACGTTTGCTGGAGGAGGCGGCTGGGCTGACGGAGAATGCCACGCTCAAGAAATTCCTGCTGGCGCGCGGCGCCGCGTTCTATTCCAACGACTATTACGAAAGCGATCTGGCGTGGATGGATCTGGATGCCCCGATCGACATCACCATCGGCCCGTATGAAACCTACAATGACGAGATTTTCGGCTACAAGGCAGCCTTCGAAGCGTATGTAAATGTTCGCGACGACGCTGAAACCGCGAAGCTGAAGTTTTTTGGCGACCATCTGCAGGAAGTCGAAAACAATCTGCCGATCGATCCCAAATATCGCAATCCCAAGCTCGGCAGCCAGGCGCCGATCCGGGTGGTCAACGAAGTTTTCTCCTCTGGTGACGGCGAGCACGGCGTCCAAACGGCGGCTTACAACTTGCCCAATGACGAGCGCGTGGTGACGCAGAAGGGCAGCAAGCGCGTGATGCTCAAGAACGTGCAGGAGGCCAAGTTTCACTCCACGCTGGAACCGATTGCCAAGCGCATGCTCGCAGCGGGCAATCAGAAGGATCTGAGTTTCGACTCGTTCTTCACGCACATTCTGGCGCACGAGCTGAGTCACGGGATCGGTCCGCATCAAATTACGGTGTCGGGCCGGAACACCAGCCCGCGGCAGGAAATGAAAGAGCTTTATAGCGCTATCGAAGAGGCGAAGGCGGATGTCACCGGGCTGTTCATGCTGCAGCATCTCTACGATCGAAAACTGATCGAGGGTGGCACGAGCGCGGAGCGGAAGCTATACACTACCTACCTGGCTTCCACCTTCCGCAGCCTGCGCTTCGGCTTGAAGGAGGCGCACGGTAAAGGGATGGCGCTACAGGTGAACTACCTGACCGACAAAGGCGGATTCATCGCGCGGCCGGACGGAACGTTTGAGGTGGATTTCGCCAAGATCAAGGGCGCCGTGCGCGACCTGGATCACGATTTGCTGACGCTCGAAGCCACCGGCGATTACGCGGGCGCAAAACGAATGCTGGATGGGCTGGGAGTGATCCGGCCGAATATGCAGAAGGCTCTCGACAGCCTGACCGGCATACCGGTGGATATCGAGCCGGTGTTCGTCACCGCGAATCAGTTGACAGCTTCAGCCCGCTAATTTTGAAATGTCGTTATAGAGCACGAACGCGACTACGGCCATCAAAAACACGAAGCCCAGCTTGAAGACAGCTTCCTTGACTCGCAGGCTGAGATCGCGGCGCATAAACATCTCGACTAAGAGCAGCAGGATCACACCGCCGTCCAGGATCGGGATCGGCAGCAGGTTGAAGATCGCAAGATTCAGGCTGACCATGGAAGTCAACCCTAAATAGGCGGTTGGGCCTTCGCGGGCGGCTTCGCCCGAGAGTTGCGCGATCCGGATGGGGCCTTCGAGTGACCGCGGCGACATACGCCGCTCGATGATTCCCCGCAGAAACTGGTAGATCAAGGTCGCGCTTTTCGCATTTTGCCGGGTCGATTCCACGATAGCTTTCGGAAACGGCAGGCTGACAAACTCGACCTTAGGCTGCAGGCTGACGCCGATCATCCACTTCTGGCTGCCGTCCATGTCCGTCAGCGCAGGAATTACCGTTACTGTGCTGGTCTTGCCATCTCTCGAGTACACCAGTTGCACCGGCTTTCCTCCGGTGCTGCTGACGATGTCGTGAATCTTGGGCGTGGAGCGGACCGGCTGGCCATCGATGCTCACGATGATGTCGCCCGTCTTCAGACCCGCTTTGGCGGCAGGCTTATCAGGCAAAGCGCTAGCGATCTCGATTTGGTTTTGCTCGTCCCAGCCGGCAAAACCGACGCCTGTCCGCTGATCCAGAACCGGCGTGACGGTCAGGTGCTTGCGTTCCCCGCTGCGTTCGACCCAGACGCTGAGTGGATGCCCCGCGCTGGCCACTTCCTTCATCGCGATATCTTCCCAGGTAGGTTCCGGGGTATCGCCGATCTGGATGACGCGATCGCCCTCCTGCACTCCGGCTTTGGCGGCCGCGCCGTCCGGTACAACATAGCCGATCTCGGGCGACGGCGTGGACGGAAGCTTGGGATAGCGCACCATGAAGAGCCCGGTCAGGATCGCCACTGCGAGAATGATGTTCATGGCGGGGCCCGCAAACGCGATAATCAACCGCTGCCACCGAGGTTTGCTGAGAAATGCCCGGGGATCGTTGGCGTTCTCGTCACCCGGCTGCTCGCCGGCCATCTTTACGTAGCCGCCGAAGAGAATGGCCGCAAAGCGGAAATCCGTCTCTCCCCTTTTGAAGCCAAAAAGGCGTGGGCCGAAACCGAAGCTGAAAGTCTCCACCCTGACATCGAAAAACCTTGCCGCCCAGTAATGTCCAAATTCGTGGAGTAAAATCATTACTCCGATCAGGACCAGGAACCACCAGATATTTTGTAGAACGAGCATATTAAGCTTTTGCGGACACCGGCCCGCGCTCCTCGTAAATGGTTTGTGCTCTCTCGCGAACGATCTGCCGCGCTACCGAGCGGGACTGCTCGTCCACTTCCAAGACTTCCTGGATCGAAGCCGGTTGCAGGACCGGAACGCGCTCCAAGGTCTCTTCGATCACAGCGGGGATCGAAGGAAAAGTAATCTCTTCCCGCAGAAACGCTTCCACGGCGACTTCATCGGCGGCGTTCAGAGTGCAAGTGGCGGATCCACCCTGCCGCAGGGCCTGATAAGCCAGCCGCAAAGCGGGAAATTTATCGTAATCGGGCGCATAGAAGTTCCAGCTTCGCGCCTGGGTCCAATCCAGCCTGGGGACCGGCGCGGATTCACGGGCCGGATAGGTGAGGGCGTACTGGATCGGCATGCGCATATCGGTGGCCGAGATCTGGGCGATCACGCTGCCATCGGTGTACTCGACCATGGCGTGCACGGTGGATTGCGGGTGGATCACGACATCCACTTCATCGGCCGAAAAATCGAATAGCCAGCACGCCTCGATCACTTCGAATCCCTTGTTCATCAGCGTGGCTGAGTCGATCGTGATGCGCTGCCCCATCTTCCAGGTTGGATGATTCAGGGCTTGGGCCGGCGTCACGGCGGCTAGCTTCTCGCGAGACGTTTCCCGAAATGGCCCGCCGGATGCGGTCAAGATCAAACGCGCAACCTCGCTCCTTTGGCCGGCTCGTAGGCACTGATGTGCTCCATTGTGCTCGCTATCCACGGGAATCAGCTCAGTACCGGATTTTCTGGCGGCATCGATCACCAACTGCCCACTGGCCACCAGAACCTCCTTATTCGCGAGCCCAACGCGCTTGCCGCTACGGATGGCCTCGTAGGTGGCTTCCAGGCCCGCCACGCCGACGATGGCCGACATAACGAAGTCCACTGCCGGCTCGATTGCGGCTTCCACCCGCGCCCGCGCGCCCCAAAGCAAATCCGGCCACTCGTCCCGGGGCAACGGGCTTTCAGACAGCCGCTTTATTAGACTCTCTCGGCTCTGTTCGGTTGCGGTGACCGCCAAGGAGGGGCGAAACTTCAATATCTGCTCGACGAGCAGGCCGGTATTATTGCCCGCCACCAGGGCATGCACGCGATACTGTTCCGGGTGCCGGCCAACCACGTCCAGCGTGCTAACGCCGATAGACCCGGTTGAGCCGAGTATGGTGAGGATCTTCAACTGACTTATTATAACGTCAAGAGACGAAACCTAAACCCAGTACGTTTCGACTTTCTGGGAACCCTGTCCTCAATGACTTTGACCCTTGCGGGCGCCGGGGAGGATTGCTTCAGGGGTCTTTTTTATGAGGTTAGTCTCGCTTTGGTGGGAGTTGCCTCCCCGGCTTACTTCCAATAATAGGATATTGAACTCCGGAACGCAACTGTTTTTTGTATTTTTTATTTGGTGCGGACCTGAACCCCGGCCCAACGTTCCACCACCTGGATGGTGGAGCACATGTCAGCATCCCCGTAACCCTCTGCAATTGCAGCACGAAACATCTGTTCTGTCACACCTGTGACAGGAAGTGGCAGGCCCAGCTCATCGGCCGACTCCAGGGCTAAACCGATGTCTTTGTGCATCCATTTTGTGGAAAAATTGGTGGTGAAGTCCCTTTTGAACACGAATGGAGCCTTGTAGGCGATCAGTCCGGACTTGGCGGCGCTGTTGTTGATGATCTCCAGCATCAGCTGTGGGTCGACCCCGGCTTTGGTGCTCAGGGTGAAGCCCTCGTTGAAAGCTTCCAAGATATTGGCAAGAATGAGGTTCTGCGTCAGTTTCGCCTGCAGGCCCATGCCCGGACCGCCACAAAAATAGAACTGTTTGCCCATAATCTCGAAGTAGGGCTTCGTTTTTTCAAATACCTGCTGATCGCCGCCGATCATGAACGTTAGAGTGCCGCCGGTTGCGCCGGGAGTGGAACCGGTGCAGGGAGCATCCAGGTACTTGATACCTTTGGCCCCGAGCTTTTGGCCGATGGCGCGGCTGGCGGTAGGAGAGATGGTGCTGCAATCGGCAACGACGGTACCGGGCTTCGCGCCTGCTATCACGCCGTTAGCGCCGACCAACACCTCCTCCGCCATGGCGGTGTCGCCCACGCAGACGAAGATGCATTCGGCCTTCTCGCCGACCTGTTTGGGAGAATCGCAGGCCGTCGCTTTCTCTTCCTGGGCGAGCTGCTTGGCTTTACTGGTGGTGTGCGACCACACGGCGACCTCGTGTCCGGCGCGGGCGAGATTACGCGCCATGGGGTAACCCATCAGTCCAAGTCCAAGAAATCCGAGTTTTGCCATAAGAAAGCATGGTAGCAATGAAGCTACGCCTTTTGGTGGCCAAGCGAGTCTATCGGACTGGCCGCCGGATCTGCTGCGCGACGAATGGGCCTATCCGGCTCGCGTACCGCGAACAGCCTTGGCCTTCGCCTGTGGTAACTGGGTGAGAAAGTGCTTGGTCTTTCGCCGCAGTTCGCTCAACCACCGAAGCTGGATCTCCGAACCAGTCCTCAGTAGCTGGAGCAACTGTTCCGGATGCTTTGAGAAGTCGAGTTTACTGGCGCCCCAGTCCGGCCGCCGTCCATCGGTGTCGGTGAATCGGTATTCGCGCCCGAGTTCCCAAGAGCTGAAGAGCTGTCCCGAACGCTCTAAGATCGCCGGGTCTCCGGCCAGTGCTACAACAGCGCGACCCACGAACAACGGCGACTCTGATTCCAGGAAGTTCCGGTCTTTCTTTCCGCCTTCGCGCCAGGTCTCCTCGGTGACACCGAATCGCTCCAGCATTGTCTCGGATCGAAGAAAACCGGGGGTAACTGCAACCGCAGCTACGCCATGCGGACGAAGTTCCGCCGCCATGTTGAGAGCCAACCCTTTGAGCGCGAGCTTAACCGTCTGGGTGACAGGATTGCCTCCGGCACTGAGTATGTCGTTTTCCGTCACCTCGACAATAAGCCCGCGGCGGTTGCGAATCATATAGGGAGCCGCATGCTTGGCTGTGATGATGTGGGACAGGAGCGACTGCCGGAGGGCGGCCTCCGCATTCTTGAGATCGGCCTTCCAAAAAGAACACCACTGCGCCATCGATGGGTCCTCGCCGGCGATGCTATTCACTAGGACATCGAGGCGACCACGCTCGCGCTCCACTCGTTGGAAGAAGGTCTCCACCTCTTGCTCCACGGTGTGATCGACTCGAAGTGCGACGGCCGAGCCACCGGCCGCGCTGATCATCTCGGCGGTCTCTTCCACCGTTTCAGGACGATTGTACGGAGAGCGATTGCCGCGTACGCTGCGCCCAGTGCAATAGACCGTCGCACCAGCTTCTCCCAGCGCCCGAGCGATGCCGCGACCTGCACCGCGTGTCGCGCCGGCAACGACAGCAACGGCGCCGGCAAGTGATCTTTCTCCCGTGACTGGACGTCTGCGTGGGGTAGACATGTGAATACCCGCAACCTCCAGATGCGGATGATAGCTCAGTCAGGGAATACACATCAACATGGGACAGGCCCTTGTAGTCGACATGTGGCGGGTAATCCGGCCCGGCGTGGTTTGACGGAGGGCACGCAACATAGGCAAACACTACGGCGTCGGGAAGGTATCCGCTCGCACGGCAGACGCTACGCGTGCTTGTTGGTCGAGGCTTCTCTTCGACCCGTTTGCATTCGCAATGTAGAAGCGGTAATTTTTTTGGACGATGCTCCACATTTGGATGCTCACAATAGAGCTCGGTAGTTGGTTACGTCCAGTGGAATATCGATTCAAATTCCGATAATGGCCTGCGTCTGCCCTGAACGCGAGCCGCTTCCTTCAAAGGCCTCTATCCGAAGTGATTCGGCGGCCCCGATTCCACCGCTCCTCGGCACTCGCGCGCCGAATTACTCCAGATAGAGTCATAGCGTCAGCAGAGATCCACCGGTCCGTAGGCCACATATCATCATCGGGTGCTGGACGTCATTTTTGCGTCGGCCCATTTTGCCTCCCGGCGATGCTGCTCACGAGTTCGAAGAGCACTACACTGAGGGGCGTATTGGCGAGGTCCGATTTTTATCCACGACGGCCATGGAGGGTATAGGCGCCCGGTTTGGCATTCTTGTCGTTTTGATCTTGCCTTCGCCGCATGTCATTCACGGCCAGCAACGTCCCTCTGTTTCCGCGTTGCTCCGGCAATTCGAAGGTGAGAGAGTGTTTTGGCGTCAGTTCGAGGTGGCTAAGGCAATCGTCGCGGCGAACGACAAGAGTGTTCTCCCGGAGCTGGAGTCCTGGTTGACCAGCGAAGACCGGCACTTGCGGGGAAACGCTGCGTTCATCTTTGCTGGACTTGGCGATCCGCGTGGATTTGACGTGATTGTAGATATTCTTGGTGATCGTTCCGAAAAACGCAAGGTGGATAAAATTTCGCCGGTAGGCACTCCGTCGGAGCAAGGGCAGATTAGGGAAGACCGGTACTACGCGGCGCACCTATTGGGTGACTTGAAGGACCCACGCGCCATCCCCATCCTCGTGCCGCTCCTAACGGACCCTGAAGTAAACTACATTGTTCCGTGGTCCCTCGGGCAGATTGGCAATCGGTCCGCGATTAAACCATTGATCGGGTCACTGAGCGATCCAAATCCGAGTATTCGGGTTCTCGCAATCTATGCTCTGGTTGAACTCAAGGCTACGGAAGCCCTGCCGCGCCTTCGCCAGTTGCTGGATGACAACGCGAGGTCGAATTTTGACAAATTCGAATCGGTTGCCGAGGCCGCTCAAGCTGCAATCGGCAAACTGCAATCGGAGGCTGCCCGCTAGCTCCTAACGTCGATTGCCGGAAACAACCGGGAATTCCATGTGGCTGGTTTGTCGCCACCTCGGACTTTGGCTCGGCCCGATGATCCGACCCCGGTCCTCTGAGCTGTAATTCCTCACCACTCGTCCGCCGAAAGGCAACTCTACTCGTGCTCAGGAACCGGAGTGAGCTCGATGGCTTGCCGGTCGCCTTCCGCGAGACTGACCGTCTTCCCTAAATCTTCGATGTCTGTCGTTGCGGCCGTATCACGGAAATCGATCTGCCTTTCTTCGGCGAATGCGAAGGCGCGATAGCTGCCAGGAGCCATACCGATCAACCGACATGCGCCGCTGGCGTCCGTTTTGCATTCGCCGTACAAGGCCATTTGCGCGCGACGCGGCGCATCAGGCACCAGCCGGACAAAGCAGTCCGGCAGAGGCTTTCCTTGCGAATCCTTGACACTCGCCTGCACAGTGCCGCCGTTGGCTTTGAGGATTATTTTGAGCAGCCCCCCGGACTGCAGTCCGACGTGAACACCGCTGACCAGGGCATCATCATCACCGGCCTGAATCGCGCGCACGTATAAATCGTCCTGGGGACCGCTACTAGCGAGGACGACATCGTAATCGCCCGGTGCAACGTCCTGAATATGAAATGCTCCGTTGTTGCCAGGCTGGCTCATTCCACCGCCGCCATCACTGCGATTCTCACGCGGTGCCAACGCGACTATCAGACCCGGTGGCATCTTGTAGCCTTCCGGAGGGACAATGACTCCGCTGACGGTCTGCGGGGGCGCGAGCGTCAGTTGGATACCCTCCAGGTCCGCGCTGCCAACATCAACAACCTGATGAGCGGAGAGCCTCTTGTCGCCAAGCGGGGCCGTGGCCGCGAGCACATACGTTCCGGGCAACACCTGCGTGAGTTCAAAAGCGCCATTGGAATCCTGAATTATGCTGTCGTACGCCCGAAAGCCGATTGTTCGCGCGTTTGGAGTCAAGGTGACGAAGACAATTGCCGCGGCAGGCGCTCCCCCGGCTACGCCCACTTTGCCGCTCACATTCACCCCATTGGCTCTTAAGATCTGCAAGTCATAGCCCTGCAGATCCGCGCCGGCCTCCACATCGATAATTTGAGCCAGTTTCGAATCAAGTGCAGCCGGGTAATAGGTGATGGCGTAAGTCTCCTCGCGCGCGATGCCGGACTGGGTTCTTGGACGCTGCATCCTGACCTGGCGCTGCTGAAACCCAGGTTGATACGAGACAGCAATACGATACTTGCCCGGCGGAATGTTGAATGCCCGATACTCGCCGCGATCGTTCGTGACCGCGTTAAATGACGAAATTGCATCCTTCTTCTGATTGACCGACACGACTTGGACCGAGGCTCCGAGGAGGGGCTCACCGTCTCCATCCAATACGCGTCCGGAAATCGTGCCGGTGCGGAGCAGTTTCAATGTGACTTCCGATTCGTCGGGCGCCGGTTTCACATTAACGACGCGTCGCACGAATTCGGGTTCGAGGATGAAACCGTTGCGTTCAGCGGAGAGCGTGTACGGGCCGGGTTCCAAGCCATCAAATCGAAATGCGCCGGATGCGTCGGTTAACGCGCCTGTGCCGGGTTCTTGACCGCGCCGGATGATGACAAGCACCTTCTTCACCGGCTCGCCCGATTTGGATTGCAGCACTTGCCCCTGAATCGCTCCGCGGTTGGTAGCCGCAGCGGCCGGGCTTTGGAAAGAATGAAGGCATGAAGCCCCGGTGATCGCAAGTGTGAGGGCGAGAATGATACGCACGAAAGGCCCTGCTGTTCAATTTAGCGCGTTTTCGTGGATCGAAAAGGAGTGGTGAAACTTCGCGGTTCGGGCATGAACTTCTAAGATTCCTCCGCCCTGGTCGGAAAGGATAGATCTATCTTTTCGCCGTTTATCGTCGCCCCATCCACGATCCCGGCTCAGGCGGCCTACTTCTTGCGGGGCTCCTGGGATTTCAGAATCCGAAGCACCGAGAGTATTGTGGTCCAACTGCGCGTGGTCGCTGGCGCCCCAAAGAGCCTGTCGATCTGGCTGAGACAGCCAATCGTTTTCATGTGGCGGCGGTAGACCCCATACACCAGACGATTCTTCGAGCCCATGATTCGCACCAGCCAATCCCCATCTTCGGGAAGAGCAATCGGAAGAGAAACTCTGCGGCGTCCAGCCTCCGACAGGATGCTTACAAATTGAACAACATCCGCGGGCGGTGGCTCAGTTCCAAACGGATTGTCCTTCTCCAGTCGAATCAGATCACGGCTGTCGCAGAAAGCGATGGTTGCTTCAAACGGCAGCTTCCGGCGCAATTCGGCCAGGAACTTTGCGCGCGACCCAGGTTTGCGAACGACAAGGGTGCCTGCGGCTCCCACGTTCACGGCATCGTAGATGCCCAGTTCTTTGGCGAGCACGCTCGGACGAAAAGCCCGGTGTCCTCCGACGTTGATACCCCGGAAGAAAACGATCAAAGCCATGCTGCCCATTGTTGCAGCACCGAAGCATCAGCCCAGAGCGGTGAGCCGCTCTCGCTGGAGCGCGAGACGTTGCTCGCGCTCTTTGGCGAAGCGCTGGATCCCGGCGAAGATTGAATCCGGATCGAGATGCGCTTCGGCGATCACGTCCGGTTCCAGGCCGCTGGTGAGCCATTGATTGTCCCAGTCGGATGTAAGAGAATACCGGTCGGTGAGCGGGCCGACATCGCGGATGGGCCACACGCGGCGCGTGCCGGTACTGACCACCATGAGGTCGTAATAGGCCTCGGGCGGCAGTACGGATTGACGATAGGCTTTCGGTTGACGATCGAACAGCTCTTCGCTGATGGCGGATATGACCTTCACGTTGATGCCGGCTTCTTCGAGACGCGGCAGTTGCTTCACCAGATTCACGGTCGAGCTGGATCCCTGGACGACCACGTATCCGTGCCTGGGCTTGCCCGCGGCGAAGTCGCGGAGGACGTAAAGTCCCTTGGCTGCGGCCCGAAGATCGGTGTCGGCGAACTTACTTCGATCCGCGACCGGAAAATCAGGGCGCGCAACTTCGAGAGTGATGATCCCGACTTTGGGATCGCGCGCGGCGATCTCAGCCGCGGCAAAATACCCGGGCGCAACGTCGTTGTAATCCCAGAAGTTCAGGTGGACGGTTTGTCCGCGAGGAAAGAGCTTCCAGACCTGGGGCGCAAAAATGCCGAAGTGCGTGCGGCCGTCGGCGGCTGTCTCAGGACCGGAATGGGCCACCAGAATATGCAGCACGCCCATCCGAAACCGGCTGTCCTGGCTCTGCTGGCTCCAAACTCGGGCCGGTGTATACATCAGCGGGGTGAAGGCGCCATAGGTGCCGCTCAGGGCCCAGACTCCGGCGAATTTCCGCGGATCGACACTGGCGCTCTGGCTGATTAAGCCAATAGCTGTGGAAACGTTGCCTGCTTCCTGGATGGCGGCCTTCAATCGCGTTCCGAGCGGGTTTGTCTCCGGATCGTAATGCCCCCAGAGACTGCCATGTTCCACATTGATGGACTCCGAGAGATCGGCAGACAGCGTCAGGAAACGATTGTCCGTGGCGTAATTCATCCATTTGATGATTTCCGAGATCGCGCGGCGTGTCCCCGCCATCTCGCCCGGCTTGCGGAAGAGCATGATCGAAACTTGCTTCTCGGCGCCTGAAAGGCGATTCACGGCGGTCACATTCTGCGGTTCCACCGGAAGATTGGCGACCCGCAGGCGATCGTCCTGAAAGGGATTGGTCTTTACGTCAAAATGAAGCGGCAGGGCATCCTTGACGGTGTCGCCGATCGACACCAGACGTTCCGCCAGCCAGTCTCCGAGCCCATTGCGATCGAGCAACGACATCACGACGTCGATGTTGGTCTTGAACTGGATCAGCCGCTCCCGTGGATCGGTCACTGCACCGTCGCGAATTCCCTCGAATTTGACTCCGTAGTGATCTTCGAAGGTCTGGGCGAGCGCCACGAAGTAGGGCGCGTTCATTTTCATCGAATAGGGGTGGCTCTGGTAGCTGACGATCTGGTCGCCATGGCCGGGAATCTTGCCATCGACGACGCGAGGCCAATATCCCTTGGTCGTTTTGCCGATCAGGATCATCGGACGCCGATCGCTCGGGTCCCAATCCTCCATGGTCTTGAACGCGGATACGATCTGGCCGTAGTCGTTTCCGTTGTCGAGCGTAAGCACATTCCAGCCGTAGGAGGTCCATTGATCGACCAGCCGGTAAGCTCCGAATTTTCTCGAGACTACGCCGCCGAGCAGGATGTCGTCGATCCCGGCATTGTTGTCCGAAAGCAAGATGCGAAGCCGCTTGCCCACCTGCAATGCCACCGCTTGCGTCTTGAGCTCCTGAGCGTGCCCTTCGGTCATGGCGAATTCGCCTTCGAGAGCAATGATCTTAGGGGAGGAATTGGGGGCGCCGATGAAGTCCCAAAAAGCGGCTTTGCCGGCGGCCGTGGCGATCCCGATGCCGGAAGGCCCGCCGTTGACATCGTTGGTGACGTCGGTGCTTTCGGCGTGACCGGCCAGGGCTTTAATGCCGCGCATTTTGGCCTGGGCGAAGAGTGGATGGTCGGCCAGCCCGGCGTTCTTCAGAAGGTCCATGAGAGCGCCGGCGCCGCGGCGAAATCCGAGCGCATCGATGGGTAGGATTGCGACCTTGGGATCGACGTAATAACGCTTGTCGCCCGTGGCTTTGTATTTCCGCTCGAGCGCTTGGCCCAGAATCATCCACAGCGCATAACCGGTGGGGACATTGTGTCCGCCGGCGAGCATGAACTTGTCGCCGTAAGGATGCTTTGGACGGCGGTAATCGTAACGCATGCCGCCGAACTCGGGCCCGGCCAAGTGGGCGGCCACGTTGTACGGCGTATAGGCCAAGGGCCCTCCGAAATGGCCGGTCTGCGCATAGTTACCGAGCAGCACCAGCGTCATGCAGGTCATGTAGCCGATGTCTTCTAGTCCTTCGCGGTCGTTCGTTGGCAGTTGTTCAATGCTCGACGGCGACGCCTGTGTGATCAAACCCAAGGTTTCCGCACCTCCAACGGCACAGTATACATCTCGAAGCAGGCTCGTAGCTGACTCGGCCGTATTTCGGATATTGAAGGACGCGGGCTGCCAGGCTACTGGGCTTGGGGCGTGGGAGTCGAAATCCCGCGAGCGAGGAGCTTGAGCACCAGTAAATCAGAGGGATGGAAGCTGGCCACGGCGATGTGAGTCAAGTCTTCATCGCTTTGTGCGATGTGGCTGCGGATCAAGACGCGCAGTTGTTCCACGGAGACACCTAGTTCTACAGCCGCTTCGTGCTCGGAGTATTGCGTCTTGCCGGGTTTAACGGTGGGCGCTGCTTGATTCATGATCCTAATGGCATTCTAAGTGGGAAATACGGTCGGCCCAATCAGGCGGAGAGCTTAGATGAAACTTTGGTACACCTGACGGACTTAAGTACTATGGCGGATGCAGGTTCGTTAATCGCGGCGGAGCGCTAGCAGGGGATCGACTGCGGCCGCCGTTCGCGCCGGAATTAGCGATGCCAGGAGAACTGCCGCAAGCAAAGCCAGCGCCGCCACGATGATCGGGAGAGGATCGGCCGGCTTCACGCCGTAGAGCAGGCTGGCGAGAATTCGGGTCGCGAACATGGCTGCAAGGACGCCGGCGGCGATTCCAATGGCTGCCAGTCGCAGTCCTTGCCCTACAACCAGTCGGACTAAGTCGGCCGTTTGCGCGCCGAGTGCGACGCGCACTCCGATCTCCTCCGTACGCTGAACCACCGACTGCGCCATTACTCCATAGATCCCAATCGCGGCGAGTAATAGCGACAGGGCAGCGAAAGTTCCGAGCAGTCGCGTGCGAAGCGCCGGTTGTCGAACTGCCTCCGCGATTACCTGCCGCATTTCGCGAACCCGGCCCGGACGAAGTGCGGGATCGATCGACTTCAGGAGTGAGCGCGCGGTCTCAGCCGTAATGGGTCGTCCGCGAACCAACGCGAAAACCTGGCGCGTTACCGGCGATGCGCTGTCGCCTCCGGTTTGCTTCATGGGAAGGATGATGCGCGGTTCGGTCAGCCAATCCACCGTGTTATAGAAAACGGAAGACGTGTCACCGGCGACCCCGACGACCGTCCGCCACTCGTGGTCGTCTTGCAGGCGCAAGCGCGCGCCAACTGCGCCACGACCGGCAAACCAGCGCCGCGCGGCGGTCTGGTTCACGATTGCGACTCTAGCGGACTTCTCATCGTCGTGTCCGGTGAAGCTGCGGCCGGCCGAAATGGGAATTCCAAGCGTTGCGAAATAACCAGGCGTTACCGCCTGATGACCGGCCTTGGGCCCGAGCTCGTCCTTTACTTCGGGCTGGCCCTCGATCGAGAATCGTTTGGCGAATCCACTGGAAAGCGGTCCCATGTCGCTGAGAGCTTCAGCTTCGACTCCTGGAAGCGTTTTCAGTTTGTCGGCCAAGCGGTCGTAAAGGAGCTGCGTGGATGCTGCGCCGGCGAAGTGGCCTCTTGGAATATTTACTTCGGCAACGCTAATGTCCTGAATGCGGAACCCCAATGGATGCGACTCCAGGTGAGCCAGCGTCTCGATCATGAGCGTAGCGCCCACCAGAAGAACCAGCGATAGGGCCACTTGTCCGACTACCAGAGCCGCTCGTGCCCGGAGGGCGCCGCGTCCGCCCGTGAGGCCGCGGCCGGATGCCTTGATAATTTCGTTGAGATTCGCCCGCGCCGCTTGTACTGCCGGCGCGAGACCACACGCCAGAGTGCAGACGACAGTTGCCAGTAACGTGAACATTAGCGCGCGCCAATCGAGCGCGATCGGATTGGGCGGCGTCCGCCCGAACGGGTTCACCGCGACAAAGATCCGGAGGGCCGCATATGCGAGAGCCACCCCTGCACCGCCGCCGAGCATCGCGATCAGCGCGCTCTCAGTCAATAATTGACGCACGATCCTGCCGCGGCCTCCGCCCAGCGCGGCGCGGACGGCCATTTCACGCTGGCGCCGCAGTCCATGTCCCAGCAGGAGGCTGCCCACGTTGGCACAGACAATCAACAGAACGAACGCCACCGCCGCGGTTGCAAGCCACAGCGATGCACGCACATTTCGCGTGTTGTCGCGCTGCAGATTGGTCGCGAGGATGGTGAAGCCTTTCGGATTGTCGGGATAGCGCTGGTCTAGAATCCGCTGAATGGCGGCGAGTTCTTGTTGCGCGGACTGAATCGTAACCCCAGGCTTCAGACGGCCGATTGCGGCTACCGGCCCCGCGCCGCCCGCGCTGTATAGTCTTTCGTCACTTTGAATCAGCGCATAGAACTGGGTGTCGGCGGCTTGGTCGATTATGCGGATCCCGAAGCTTGGAGGCATTACGCCGATGATCCGGTAGCTTTTCGCGCTGACGCGGAGCACTTTACCGATGATGTCTCGCGCGCCGCCGAATCGCTCCTGCCAAAGCTGGTGTCCAATCACGGCGACCGGCGGGCCATTCGCGTCTTCGAGGCGAAAGGCACGGCCTCTTTCGGCGGTGGTCTGCAACACGTCGAACAGGTTCGCGGTCGCGATCATTCCGAAAACGTCGTCGCCCGAACCCGGATCTGCTTCGAAGCTTCTCCAAAAAACAGCGGCTAAGCCGGTGAACGAACGGCTCTGCTTTGCCAATTCTTCCCAATCGCGATAGCTGACGAATATATTGGGCTCGGTCGGGGTGGCGAGCTGACTCTTGAGGATAATCGCCAGGCGCTCTGCTTGCGGAAAATGCAGCGGCTCCAGCAGCCAGGCATCCAGGACGCTGAACATCGCCGTGGTGAGGCCGATACCCAGTGCCAGCAATAACACCACGACCAGCGCGAATGCCGGATTGCGGCGCAGCATCCGCACAGTGTATTTGAGATCGGAGAACATGACCGCGCCTTTCAGTTTATCGACGAATGAGCACGTGGTTCGTGAGCGCGAGGCCTCAAGACAAGATCGCGGCGCTACACTCGAAGTAGGTGCTGATTCATGTCCGATAAGAACTCATCCGTACTTCGTCCGCCGACGCAGGTTTTGACGCGGGGCTTCGACCCGACGCTTTCAGTGGGCTCGGCGCGGCCCGCAGTCTTCCGCAGCTCGACCTACGTGTTTACGAGTCCGGAAGCGGCCGAGCGCGCCTTCGACTTGATGGCCGGAAGAGCGCAGCCTCTGCCGGACGAAAAACACGAGCTGGTTTATTCGCGTTTCAACCATCCCAACGCGGAGATTCTCGAAGATCAGATCGTCCCGCTCGAGCCGGGAGCGCACGCAGCGCTGGTATTCAACTCCGGGATGGCCGCGATCATGACCGCGTTGATGACCTTCGCGCACCCGGGCGATAGCATCGTTTATACGGTCCCGATTTATGGCGGCACGCAGCACCTGATCCAGGATTTTCTGGAGCCGCTGGGAATTACGGGCATTCCCGTCCGAGCCGGGCGCACCAAGGAGATTGACGACGCCATCCGCTCGGCGAAAAATCTTGCGATCGTGTTGATTGAGACTCCCGCCAATCCGACGATTCTGATGACCGGCATCAAGCAGGCCGCCGCCACCGCATCCGAGTTGCATCCTAGGCCGGTCGTGATGGTGGACAACACGCTGCTCGGGCCCGCCTTTCAACATCCACTGATGCTGGGCGCGGATCTCTGTCTATACTCGGCGACAAAATATCTATCCGGATTCAGCGACATGATCGGCGGCGTAGCGATCGCGACCGATCCCAAGCTGATTCGCCAGATGCGCGGCAAGCGCAGCCTGTTCGGCAACATTCTGCAGCCGGATGAATGCTGGATGCTGGACGGGCGCCTGCCTACGGTGACGCTGCGCATGAACCGTTCGAGTAAGAATGCCGAGCGCATCGCCACTCAACTGGCCGGTAATCCTAAGGTGGCCCGTGTCCACTATCCGACGCTGTTCACCGATCCGGAACAGATCCGCATTGCGCATGAACAATGCGATTTTCCGGGCGGCATGTTCTCGCTCGATCTCAAAGGCGGCAAGAAAGCAGCGTTCGAATTCCTTCGCAACCTTCGGATCGCGCGGAATGCGGTGTCACTAGGCGGCGTTGAGACGTTGGTGTGCCATCCCAAAACAACCACTCACTCGGGCTTCACGGAAGAGGAATCCGCCGAAGCAGGAGTCACCGACGGGCTGGTGCGGATTTCGATCGGCATCGAAGACTGGCGCGATCTGCTGGTGGACTTCCAGCAGGCCCTCGACCTTATTTGATCTGGAACTTCAGCACGGCCTTGCCCAGGTGGATTTCGTCGCCCGGCAGAAGCCTGGTTCCGCGGGTGTCGCGATGCACCTCTTGGCCCATGCCATCGCGCACGATCCAGAGTCCGCAGTTATTCTCCGCCTTGTTGTCGCGCGTATACCAGCGATCGTTGAACAGACGATATTCGCCGGTCTTCTTGTCATGAAGGATGTGCGCGTGCTCGCGCGACACTGTACGGTTGATCGGATTATCCTCGGCGAATGCCAGATCGTTGCGTCTCGAAAGGCCTTCGGATTTGTACACATCGACCAGCCGGCCAATGTTGGTTCGCGGCTTCTGCAGTTGGATCTCGCTTTTATTAGGCGTCCCCGCGATCACCGTTATTCTCGCGGCGCGGCGCGAACTGGCAGACTCGGAAGGCGCAGGTTGAATCTCCTCGGCCAGCGTCTCGATGCGCAGCCAATTATCATGGTCACCAGATTCATCGGTGTCGCTTGATCCGTCGCGTGCGACGCGAACTTCGATGCGCAGGTCGTCGGGAAAGCGGCACGAATCGCGCGCCAGGCTCCTACGCACTTCCTCCTCGAAGAACCGGCGGAAAAAGTCGCGCTCAAACACGGCTGCGTCGGGCGCGGCAGTGCAGATGACGATGCGCACGATATTGTAGGGGAACAGCGCCTTCCCGCCGGCGCGTTGGATCTTTTTCTTCACCTCGTCCAGCACGGCGATGCGAATCTCGGCCACTTCCGGTGAGTCGCCAATGGCCTGCGACAGGGCGCCGAAGGGCGCTTCAAATACCGTGCGGCCGAGCCGCTCGATCAATTCAGATAGTCTCATTGCTTCACGCTCACCAGGCCGAATTCAGCAGCGGCATCCACGATTTGCCGGGCAACTGGAGCCGCTGTTGTCGCGCCATAGCCGCCGTGTTCCACCACCACCGCGAATGCAATGCTCTTCGTTCGATCGCCATCATAAGGCGCGAAACCCGCGAACCAGGAGTGCGGCATGCCCTCATCCAGCTGCGCCGTACCGGTCTTGCCCGCGACACTAACGGCTTCGCCCTTCATCGCACGGCGGCCGGTACCTTCCAGCACCACCAGTCGCATGGCGTGTTGCAGGAAAACGGCCAGCTCGGGTGCGAGGATCGGACGGGGCGCGCTGGTTCGCGAATTACTGCTGTCGATTTCCCAGCGGCCTTCCGGCATCGCGCCTGCGTTAGCGATGGTGGCCACCACGCGCGCCATCTTGAACGGCGTAACTAAAACTGGACCCTGGCCGTAAGAAGCGAACGGCATGGCGGCCTGGAGATCGGCGATCTCACCGGCTGGTATATCCAGCAGCTTGGCCGTGTCGCTCAACGCTTTCGCGCCTACCGAAAATACTCCGAGCTGCGCGAAATAGGCATTGCACGAAACAGCGATAGCGCGCTCCATGCTCAGCGTTCCGTGCGCCGAATCGCCGACGTCATCGCGAATCGGCTTGCGCCAACCCGGAATTACAGTGCCGGCTCGGCCATCGGGCAGCCGCTGGCAGCGGAACTGCTTTTGCTCGAGATTCGGATCGATGCGCAGCGCGGCCATCGCGGTTACGAGCTTGAATGTCGAACCAGGCGGATAGAGCGCGTATCGGGCGCGGTCGAACAGTTGATCGTTGGTCGACTGCGAGGCGCCAGAGTAACTGGGCGCTACGGTCGGCAGCGCGGGCTCGCTGACCATCGCCAGAACGTCGCCGCTGGCGGGATCCATCACCACCGCCGCGCCGTTCTGTTTGTGAGCCTTGGCGAGCTGGGCTTCGAGGGCCTTCGCGACGCGGGCCTGAAGACGAATGTCGATCGATGTGGTGACGCTGCGGTCGCGAGCCATCAGCTTGGCGATTTCGGGATTCCCCGGCTGATGCCGGTAACGTATCAGCGGCGCCAGTTCGCTGTAATCGGCGAAACCTTGCAGCTTAACGTTGGAATCATGCTCGATCAGCGAGGCGTTGGTGGCGTGAAAGTTTTCACCAGTGCGCAGGTCGCCCAAAACATGCGCGGTGAGCGACCCGAAAGGATAATGCCGATTGTCGAGCCTCGAACAATTAGCGTCGATCGATACGCCTAGCTTTTCGTAGTCGGCCTTGCGGCGCTCGAGCTCGTTCCAATTGCTGGTGGCCAGCAATACGCCATTGCGGTCGTAGATATTTCCACGGGGAATCTCATGCGCCAGCGAATTCAGCCGGGGATTGCGCTGCGCGCGCTTCACGCCGTCATCTTCAAAGACCTTAGTTTCGCGCGCCAGAAAATCGCGGTCGTGCGCGATCTGATAGTAGCCCGCCATAACCAGCAGGACTAGCGCGCAGCCAGCCAGCACCCTTTCGAGCGATCGGACGGGGCGCCGGAATGGTTCATCCGCCACCGGATCTTTGGAATGGTTCGAGATCGCCAGTAAAATCCCGAAGATGAAAAAATTCGCCAGCATGGCGGTGTTTCCTGAACTCAGGAATGGAGATACTACGCCTGAGAGCGGAATGGCGCCCAACACGCCGCCCGAGATCAGCAACATTTCGAACGCGATCAGTCCTCCGAGGCCGAGTGCCAGAAAAAAACCGTACTCGCTGGGCGCTTTCAATCCGATCCGCATCGACCGATGCACCAGGAAGCCGAGCAGCAGTAGGACAGCAGCCACGCCGCAGAATCCCCATTCCTCGCCGATCGCCGGCAGCACGAGATCGGTATTACCGGCCGGGATCATCGCCGGATCGCCCCAGCCCGGGCCCGAGCCCCACACGCCGCCGGTTGAAAAGGCCCAGAGCGAATGCGCCAGTTGGTTGCCGCCGTGCACATCGTTGTCCCAAGGAGAGAGCCACATGTTGATGCGATCGACGACGGTGGGCGGCTTGCCGATCCTGTATCCAATCGTGACGCCCGCTACTAATAAGACGATGCCAAGCACCGCCAATCCGGCGCGCCCACGCGCGATCCAAAACATCACCAGGAATAGGAATCCGGTGACCAGCGCCGGTCCTAGATCTTTCAACACGAAAAACATCGCCAGCGCGAAGAACACAGCCAGCATTACCGGCAGCACATGCGACACCCGCGGTAGATTGATCCAGCGCAGCGGACGCGGGACCAGGCGCTTCTCCCGCAGATCCCGCAGCCGCTCCCAATTGCGAGCGAAGTAACCGGCCAGGAAAAACACGAGCAGGATCTTGATCGCTTCCACTGGCTGGAATGGCCCGAGATTTACTTTCGCGTCGTTGCCGCCGGGTCCCGATCCGAACCGGAGCAGCGCCAGGAACAGAAGAAAAGCTGCGAACAGCGGGATATAACACCACTGCGTGAAGCGCTGGTAGTTAAACCATCGCAATGACGGCAGCAGGAGCACGATGCAGCCCAGGCCCACGCCCCAGGCGAATTTGCTGAACTCCAACGTGTCGCGCAGTGGATCGCGCAAGCTGGTGGCGAGGATCAGTCCGATACCGCTGAGCAGATGGATCGCGGGTAGAAGCGCGAAGTCGCCGCGGAACCCGCTCCATCTCCAGACCAGAAAGACGACATAGAATCCAGCCAGGTACACCGCGACCCAGATCGCAAACTGGATCTGGAATTCGCGTGGAGTGCGAACCACGAACGCCGGCTTGAGCTTGGCCAGAGGCAGCAGCGGCTTCCGCACGTTCTCGCTCACGCGCAGTCGCGCCAATACGCCGACATTGCGCACCGGTTGACGCGCTCGTAGAAACTCCGACGTTCTTTGTGCGGCCGATTCCCGCTCCGTGGGGTCGGAAAACACCAGCAGAAAAGGCAGCAGATCGTCCGGCTTAGTCACCTGACTCAAATCGAGCAGCTCGCCGCGATCCAGGCTGGTGGCGAGATCGTTGAAACCGGCTGTCTTGGCCGCATAGACCAACACCAACCCGGCCGAAACCAGCACCGACGCCGCGGCCAGCCAGGCAAATTCGCGCCAGCCGATGCGCGACGCGGGCGCGCCGGGCGTGCCGGGCAACGCCAGAACCTTCGATTCCCAGCTCTTGGTTACTGCCACCGGCTGAGCCTCCATTTGGGCTTGCGCGGTTTTTTCGCTTTGGCGGGCTTGGCCGGTGGCTTCCGCAGCACTTCGTCCAGTTGCTGGCGTGCGAGATCGTCGTCGTCAACCTGGTGCAGCGCGACATTCACGTTCGAAAAACCCAGGATGGGCTCGTACAACTCGCGCGCCCGTGCGAAATCACGTTGCGCGAGCCGGAGATAGCGCTCCGTCATGGCGCGGGATGTGGCACGATACTTCTGCGCTTCGGCCAGTTCGGCATTGGCGCGGAAGCGGTAGCCGTCGGCCTCCTGCTCGTGCTCCCGCGGACCGGGCTGAAATCCGAGCCGCTCGGCTTCGTGCAATTCCGCGATCGCTTTGCCGACGTTCTTCACGTAGTAGACATAGATGCGGGCCAGCCCCAGATGGGGATCCGCGAAACGGGGCGCCAAAGTAGAAGAGTCGACGAAGTTTGCTCGCGCCGCATTGATGAACGTTTGCTTCTGGTTGTTTGGGTCGGAATTGGCGCGCACCAGATTCACGTAGCCATTCGCGAGCGCGAGCTTGGATTCCGCGATGCGGTCGCTGTGGTCCATATCGAGCGCATGGCGCAGGCACACCACGGCCTTCTGCCAATCGAAATTCTCAATCGCCGGATCGGAGTTGTTGCGATAGCGATCGATAACGTCGTCGGCCGCCTGCAATAAGCTCGCCCGTAGCGTCGGCGATAGCTTGATTACAGGCGAGAATTGTCCCAGGAATGCATTCTGCCGCTCGAGCCGTCCAAACATGTCCCAATCCGCATTGATGCTTGCGACGCTAGCCCGAACATAATCGATCTTGCCGCGAAACGGCGTGCTTTCGCGCCAGAAGCGATAGTAGTAGCCGGCCGGAACGCAGACCACCAGGCCGGCCAACAATCCCCAGCACAGCGCCACTAAAATGCTCAAGAGCGAGGCCAGCTGTTGCGCGCGCGGCGGCTTCAACTTGATCACACTGCGCCGCACCGTTTCGGCCATGATGGACATACGCTCGGGTATGCTGTGCGGACGCGGCTTTTCCACCGTCGGATTTGTGTTCCAGGCCGTGCGCCGTTCGGTTTCGGCGATGGTGGGCCGGTTCATCAAGAACAATCTAAGATCAGTCTCAAACGACGCGGCGGAAACGTAACGCTGATGCAGATCGCCGGCCAGCGCCTTATTCAGGATCGCGATGAGCGGGGCGGGGCAGCCTTCCGGCAGCGCGCGCGGAGGACGCCGCGATTGAATCAGCTCTTCCAGTTTGCGCGTGTCTTGGGCCTGATAGGGCGGCGAGCCGGCCACCATCTCGTACAAAGTCACGCCCACGGCCCACAGGTCGGCATTGCGATCCACTTGACCGCGGCTCAAACGCTCCGGTGAACAGTAGCTGGGGCTGCCCAGATTCAGATGCGTGCGGCTGTGCGTGAACGTCAGCACTTTCGCGATTCCGAAATCCAGCAGCCGGACTTCGTCATCGTTGCCGATCTGAATATTCGAGGGCTTGATATCGCCGTGCACCACGGCTCTGCGCTCGCCGTCGATTTCCGCTTGAAAGGAATGGAGCTGATCGAGCTGGCTGAGGATCTCCTGCGCCAGTTTAGCCGCGCGCGCCGGCTCGATGTGTTTTTCCTGCTTGAGGATTTCCGCCACCGTCCGCCCTTCGATGTACTGCATGGCGACGAAGAAGTATCCATCCAGCTCGCCGTACTCGTAGACTTCGATTACGCGCGAATCGGCGTCGTGCAGTTGCTTCTGAATCGCCGCGCCGCGCTGCTCGGCCTGCAGGATCAACTGCGTCAGTGGATCGGGAGACTCCTCAACAATTTTTAATACAGCGTGCCGGTTGGCGCTGGTGTCAAACGCCAGATAGACATCGGTCATGCCGCGGGCGAGTTTGCGGATGACCTCGTATTTTCCAAGCTGCTTGCTTCGGAGCACAAATATACCGATAAGAGGTGGACGTGCGGACAGACGCGGGGTTACGGTCCCTTCCAGACTAACGCCAGAACCACCCCTAGGACAAACCCGTATACCAGAAAAGCCACGCGGCTCGTGAGGAACCTTAGGAGCCGCGACGCCCGTGCAGGCTGGGCGCCGGTCGTCGACCCCTGACGCAACCTCGTGATGGAATGCCGCGCCCGCGCCTCGGCCATCTCCGGCGACCCGTTCCCCAAAAATTCGCCTCCCGCCACGAAGACCGCGGTGACGTTGTCCTTGCCGCCCGCGAGGTTAGCGGCTTCCACCAGATCGCGAGCCACTCTCTGCGGATCGCCGTCATAGCGCTCGATGATCTCGCACATCTGGGCGGAAGTCACCAAATCGCTCAGGCCATCGCTGCATAACAGAATCGCGGCGTCAGGCTTAAATAAAAACTCCTTCATCTCGACGAACTCGGCATCGTCGGGCTCCCGCCTTCGCGATCCGACGTCCCGGAAGACTTCGTGCCGACGGGGATGCTGCATGGCTTCCTGCTCGGTCAACTCGCCGCGATCCTCGCGTTCACCCACCGGGGAATGATCCGAGGTTAGCTTACGTAGCGCGCCGTTCCACATCAGGTACAGCCTGGAGTCGCCCACGTGGCCGACGATCACTTTGTCGTCTTCCATCACGGCCAGCGTCAGTACGCACGCCATGCCACGCCAGTCTTCGTGCTCCGCGGCAAGGTCGCAGATCCGATTGTTGGCGGTGGCGATGGCATTGCGAATCCTGTCGCGAATATCGCCGTCGTGGATGGCCAGCTCGGTTGGAATCACCTCGATCGCGGTGTCGGCGGCCTTCTCGCCCGCGGCGTGCCCACCCAGGCCGTCGACGACCAGGAAGACGCCGCGCTCATCGTCGACGTAGTCGCGGTCTTGGTTCTCGGTTCGTAGGCGGCCTGGATCGGTGGCCGCGCCCGCTCTCCATTTTTGGGCCACGCTCATGTTACCTCCTGCTGCGCACGCTCTGCGCTACTAGGAAGCACACCGTGAACACCAGGAAAAGCAGCACGAACGGGATGTGCGCTAAATACGGGATCTTCATGGCTTGGCTTCGAAATTCAGGGTGATCACTTCGGCCACGCTGATTTTCGCGCGGCTCGGCAAGGTCTCTTCCACTCCGCGCGGAAGGCGTTTTCCGTTGAGCCACGTTCCGTTCATGCTTTTGTCGACGATCAGAAAGCGGCCTTGCGCCGGATCGCGACGCACGCGCAGGTGCTCGCGCGAAACTTCATCGTTGGAATACAGGGCCACGTTTACCTGCACGTCATCGCCACCGCGGCCTATGCTGATCTCGTCCTGCGTCATCAAGTAAAGCTGCGGCCCGGAATCGTCTTCGTAGCGGATCTCGGCGTACACGTTGTCCGCCGGCAGCCGCGCCTCCGTTCGCGTGCCGGCGGTCTTGCCGGTGATCGATCCCACACTCGGCTCGCGATCGAGCAAAGTAGTCTTGGCGCCGTGATAGCCCGGTTGCGGAGTCTCGTTCAGTTCGGAATGGATCTCGACGTCACCGACGGGCACCACGTCTTCGGAATCCGGAAAGAATTCGAAGGCCCAATCCTTGCACGCGATCTTGAACGGCTTACGCTGCTTTCCTCCGCGAATCACACCCAGGCCGAGCGGCTTGGAATTCCATTGCTCCAGTCGCGAGGCGAGCGCGCGTTTGGCGTCCTCGCGGATCAGGTCGAAGACTCCGGTCAGCCGCGCGTAATCCTCGGGATGCAGGTACAGGCTGAAAATGCAGGGAACCAGGACGCTGTAACCCATTTCGAACTGGCCCAGTTCCATGTTGCGGACCAACTGCTCGATAATCGCCCGGCCGCTGATTTTCCCTTGAATCTCCCCCGTCGCCTTCGGCACGCTGTCACACCTCCACCCAAGCTTTCGACGCGGCTGAGCCGTTAGAGGGTTTCCTGCATAACGGCCCTGCCCGACATCCTACCACTCGGCGTGCGGTATGAATAAATATCAATGCTTACGTTTCAGGTGATCGGCGAGGTGGTCGGCGTGGTGTCGCTGGCGGCCTGGATTTATCTCGTCTTCGGCCGAGGCGGCTTCTGGCGGATGCGGGAATCGCCCGCGCCAAAGTTGACCGGCGGCGCGAAGTCGATTGCGGTCGTGATTCCGGCTCGCAACGAAGAGGCCGTCGTCGGCCAGGCGATCGGATCGTTGCTGCAGCAAGATTATCCAGGGCCCTTGCGCGTGTTCCTGGTGGATGACCACAGCACCGATCGAACAATAGCCAGCGCCGGATCACACCAGCGGCTGACCATCGTAAAAGCCCGCCCGCTTCCCGACGGCTGGACCGGCAAACTCTGGGCGATCTCCGAAGGTCTCGAACAGGCGGCGGTGGAACCCGATTATATTCTGCTCACCGACGCCGACATTGTTCATGCCCCTGACAACATCGCCGGTCTGGTTGCGCGGGCCGAAGCGGGCAACCTCGATCTGGTTTCCTACATGGTCAAGCTGCAATGCCGGACGCTGGCCGAGCGCGCACTCATCCCGGCCTTTGTGTTTTTCTTCTTCAAGCTTTATCCGCCGGCCTGGATCGCTCGCCGCGATCGGAAAACTGCCGGAGCGGCGGGGGGTTGCATGCTGATCCGTCGATCGGCGCTGGAGCGCATGGGAGGCATCGCGACGATCCGTGGCGAACTAATTGACGACTGTGCGCTCGCCTGCGCAGTCAAGCGAAGCGGCGGCGCCATCTGGCTTGGCCTCACGCGCGAGACTCACAGCATCCGCGACTACACGAACTTCGGCGAAATACGCAACATGATCGCTCGAACGGCTTTCACGCAGCTTCGCTACTCGAAGGGGCTCCTCATTGGAACCATCCTGGCGATGGCGATCATTTACCTGGCACCGCCGCTACTGCTTCTGACCGGCGACCCAATCACAGCCGGGTGCGGCGCGGCCGCATGGTCACTAATGAGCATCTCCTACTTACCCACGCTGCGCCTGTATGGTCTCTCGATAGCCTGGGCCCCGTTGCTTCCGCGCGTGGCCTTGTTCTATATGGTCGCCACGGTGGATTCCGCTTTGCGCTACTGGACTGGTCGCGGCGGTGAATGGAAAGGGCGCGTTCAAGTGGGGCGGACGCCTCGTCCGCGCCGGTCCCCCTGGTCCGGCTCTGCGAACTAGCGTGTGCTACAACCAAACTTGACTCCGTCCGACAAAGCTCGCATCCTCGGCATCGGCTCGCTCAGCCGCCACATCTTTCTTTGCGCCGACCAGACCAATCCTAAATGCGCTCCCCGCGAGATCACCAACGTCTCCTGGGATTATCTGAAGAAGCGGCTTACTGAGTGCGGCCTCCTGCAAGGTGAAAACTGCATTTATCGCACCAAGGCCAACTGCCTGCGGATCTGCGAGCAAGGGCCGATCGCAGTCGTCTATCCCGACGGTGTCTGGTATCACTCGGCGACGCCCGAAGTTCTGGAGCGCATTATCCAGGAGCATCTCATCGGCGGAAAGCCCGTAACCGAGTTCGTGTTCGCCGTCAACCCTCTAAGCGGCGCGCGGTAGCTAGTGCTCCAGCTTGTAAATCGTCAGGCCGCTCAAAAGCTTCGGATAGAAGTCGGTCGATTTCTGCGGCATCACACCGCCGGCGAACGCGACCTCGGCTACCTGCCGGATCGTAGTCGGCTCGAGCAGGAACGCGATCTCCGCCCCGCCTTGACGAACCTTGGCATAGGCCGCATCCAGGCCGCGGACGTATTCGATGTGCCTTTCCTCGCGCACGGCTTCTTCGCTGATGCCGAGCATTCCACCGAGCAGTTCCTGGTGCAGCACCTTCACGTCCAGCTCGCCCGGTTTCCGGTCGCGCTCATAGAGTCGCACTTCGCCCGATCGCGTCACAATGCCGATACGAATCTTGCCAGGCGCCACTTTCGCAAAGATCCGCCTCAGCTCATCGATCGATTCAAGCCGCTGCCCGCCAATCTTCTGTAGAAAGGCCCCCGCGTCGAAACCGGCCAGGTGGCTGAGCACGCGATGCGTCGCCAGGATCTCCAAGCCCGGCGAGCGCATGTTCACGAACGCCATCGACATTTTTTGCGCATCGCGAAGGCCTGGATTTTCGTTTCGAAACGCCAGCGCGGTCTCATAGCGGTGATGCCCGTCGGCGATCAGTAGTTTTTTATCGGCCGTCAGCTCCTGGATCCGGGCGATCGCTGCCGGATCCGAAATCTTCCACAAGCGGTGCACCGCTTCGTACTCATCCTTCACCACGATGTCCGGTGCGGCCGCGGCAGCCTGGTCTAGTATCTTGTCGACCGCTAACCCGGGATCGTCATACAGCATGAAGATCTGCTCGAAGTGCGCGTGGGTGTGGCGCAACAGCTCCATGCGATCCTTCTTCGGTCCTGACAAAGTCTGCTCGTGCCGGTAGACGACGCCCGCCGAATAATCCTCCAGCGCGCTGAGTCCGATGAAGCTCTTCCGCTCCACCTTCGCTCCAGTGTCGGGGATGGTGAATTCCTGGTAATACGCGTAGAAGCTCGGCGCCTCTTCATGCTCGAGAATTCCATTCGCCATCCAGGCGTCGAGACAGCCCGCCGCGCGCGTGTAGACGTTGTCGCGATCGTTATCGGAAGCCCGTTTTTCGCCGAGAACAATGCGGACGAGATTGTAAGGGCTTAGCGAAAGATAGCGCGCCTGCATGGCCGCGGAAATCTTGTCGTACGGCTGAGTGACCAGGTTCTCCGGGGCGCCGGCTTTCGCGCTGTAGCGATAAGGTTGGAATGGAAAGATGCGCGCCAAGCGATCAGGATACCAGCAATCAATGCGCCGCCAAGCGCCTCACTCCTTCGCGGATAGTGCGTTCGCCGATGGACGAAAAGCCAAAGATAAACTCGAGGCTGGGCGGTTTCGTCAAATAATAGGCGCTCGCGCTCATCAGCAAAACCTTTCCCGCCGCCGCGCGTTGAACGACGTTTTCATTTTCGAATTGCACTAGAAGATGCATTCCCGCCGCATCGCCGCGCACTTTCGCGTTAGCACCGAAATGACGCGCCAGCGACTCCACCAGAACCTCACGTCTGCGTCCATACAAGCGCCTCATCCGCCGGATGTGCCGCTCCAGATGACCTTCGCGGATGAAATCGGTGAGCCCGGCTTGGTCGAGCATGGATGTATGCCGGTCTGCCAACCATTTCGCTCGCTTCAAAGCCGCGACGAAACGCGGCGGCGCGATGACATAACCGATCCGCAACCCCGGAAACATGACTTTCGAAAACGTTCCGATGTAGATTACCGGAACGCCCTGCGCCAAGCCTTGCAGCGAAGGCAGGGGAGCGCCGCTGTAACGATATTCGCTGTCGTAGTCATCTTCGATGATCGCGGCTCCCTGGCCGCGTGCCCATTCGATCAGCTCCAGCCTGCGCGCCAGAGACATCGAGACGCCAGTGGGAAACTGATGCGACGGCGTTACGTAAACCAGGCGTGCTTTCCGGCCGAGATCGCCGATCACGATCCCATCGCCATCGATGCCGGCGGGCCGAAGCCTCGCGCCGTGCGCTTGAAAGATCCGGCTGGCTCCCTGATAGCCGGGGTTCTCGAAGGCAACCTCGTCGCCGGGATCGATCAACAGCCGGACGCACAGGTCGAGCCCCTGTTGCGATCCGTTCACGATCACTACTTGCTCGGGCGTGCAGCGGACCGCCCGTGAGCGCGCCACGTATGCCGCGATCTCGCGCCGCAGCGGTTGATAGCCCGCCGAGTGTTCCGGATAATCGAACAATTCCCGGTAGTCGAACAACTCGTGCGTTGCCGCGCGCAGATGCCGCATCACCAGCTTGCGCCACAGCGCAAATGGAAAGCGCTCCAGATCCGGCCTCCAGTGCGTGAAGCGGATGAACCCAGCGGGCGTTTCCGGATAAAGAAAATCGTCACGCAACCCGGCGCCGTAGGACGAAAGGCGGACCTCTGGCTCTTCATCTTTTATCGTGGTCCGGGCGCGGCCCGGCCGCAACGCGTCGTCGGGAAGCTCGTGGCAGACAAATGTGCCCGAGCCGTGCGCCGCATCCAGGTATCCTTCGGCGATGAGCTGCTCGTAGGATTCGGTCACGGTGCTGCGCGAAACCGCGAGCGTTGCGGCCAGTTCCCGCGTGGATGGAACGCGCTCGCCTCGCCGGAAGCGGCCGGTCAGAATCCCGGTGCGCCATTGTTCGTAAATCTGGCGATGGAGCGGCACCGGCGAGGCCCGCTGCAGGTTCATGGCAACGCGCATAAGTGGACTGCTCCAGCTTAACAGAAGTGGCTCTTTCGGGCGACCACTCGTCGAAGTACAGTGGAAAGAAGATGGAAACCTACACTCCTACCACCCGAACCCAAGTGCGGCGGCTTCCCAAGCGCGCCGCTTACGACAAAGAGCAGGTCCACGCCATTCTCGACGAGGGCTATATCTGCCACGTGGGTTTCGCCGTCGATGGACAACCGTTCGTCATCCCCACCGGGTATGCGCGCTTCGGCGATCAGCTCTACATCCATGGCTCAGCCGCGAGCCGGATGCTGCGCTCGGCCGGCGAAGGTGTGGATGTTTGCGTAACAGTCACGCTGGTCGACGGATTCGTGCTGGCGCGTTCGGTCTTCCATCATTCGATGAACTATCGCTCGGTCGTCGTGCTGGGCAAAGCTCGGCTGGTGACCGATCCTGAAGAGAAGCGCGCCGCGCTCCGCTGCTTCACCAATCACATCGTGGCGGGCAGGTGGGAAGAGGCCCGGCAGCCTACCGATCAAGAGTTGAAGGCCACCAGCGTTCTGGCGCTGCCGCTGGAGGAAGTATCGGCGAAAGTCCGCACCGGTCCGCCGGTCGACGATGAAGAGGACTATTCGATGCCGATTTGGGCGGGCGTGGTCCCGATCCGGGGACAGGTGGGCGAGCCGTTGCCGGATGATCGCCTGCTGCCCGGCATTCCAGCGGTTGACGTTCAGCGCGTCGTCTCAGAACATCGATCGTGAATAGACGCCGGTATGTGATTCGGGCGCGGCCAGGTAGCACTCGGCAGCGTACGTGACCTCACCGGGATTCAAATGGGTGGTGAAATCCTCAGCGCGGGCCGATTTGTCGTTGGCCCAATTCCGTACGTTCCCGGTAGCGGCATCCACCCTCGCCGGCGTGCCGAAGGAACTTGTCCGCAACCCGGCACTACCGATTACATACCGCTGCGTGACCACTGCGAATCCCTTGTTGGCGCAACTTGCGGGCTGATCGGCCGGACAGTCCGAGTCGTGAACCACTCGGATCTTGCTGATGATCAGTACGCCATGACCTTCATCGATATGCACGCCCAACCCTTCGGCCGCTCGTAAGACAATATTGCGGTTTTCGGTTTTTGAGAAATCGATGCCTTGCGCATACATGCTGGCGACGTCACGGCTGATTTCGTTGGCATGATCGTTTTGGCTGGCGCTGCTATTCACCAGCAGCACGCCGATCGACAGCGGAACCAGGAAAATTGCCCCTACGGCGTAGAGACGGACGGTAGTGGCGCGGGCCTGTGGCGTGCGGGGTTCCATCTGCTACTTATCAACCTTAGTTCATAGGAGTAAGAGTTGCTAGACGGCAATTCTGCCTATTTGCAAGCAAATCACCCCTAGTACTTCCCTAAACTTAGTTTCAGCTTCCGGTAGTTTGTAGTGTGAATGCAGTACGCGCTAGCGCAACGACGCACCCCAGACAGCTTCTTTTCTCAAGCGCGGCTTCAGGATCTTGCCGCCTGGGTTGCGCGGGAGCGGGTCGGCGCGAATTATCATGAACTGCGGGATTTTGAAGTCGGCCAGCCGGCCTTTCAGGAACTCGCAGATCTCCGCGGGCCGCGCTTTGGCGTCGGGTTTCAAGACCACGACTGCGCCGACCTTTTCGCCCATCATCGAATGCGGGACGCCCATTACCGCGCACTCGAACACCGCCGGATGCGCGCACAACGCGTTCTCCACTTCGACGCAGTAAACGTTTTCACCGCCGCGGTTAACCATATCCTTCTTGCGGTCGACGATCTGCACGAAGCCGTCCTCATCGATGCGCGCGAGATCCCCGGTGTGCAGCCAACCGTCGACGAAATTCTGCGCGGTCGCCTCCCGCTTGTTCCAGTAGCCCTTCACGACGTTCGGCCCGCGCACCAGCAGTTCGCCGACGCCGCCGGAATCCGTCTCAAAAAGATCGAGATCCACAACCGGAGCGGCGAAGCCCACTGAATCCGGCCGGACGTGCGCGAAATCGTGCGGAAGAAACGTCGCGACCGAAGACGTCTCGGTCAATCCGAAGCCGTTGCCGACTCGAGCGTTCGGAAATGCCTGCATGATTCGCCCCACCAGATCGGGAGCGATCGGAGCGCCGCCGTACATCGCCCACCCGACGCCTCTCGTATCGATCTCGTAAAAGTTGGGCTGATTGATCGCGATCCAGAAGATGGCCGGCACGCTAGTGACCGAGTTGATGCGCTCCTGATTGATGGCACGCAGAAATGCCTGCACTTCGAAAGCCGGCATGATGACCGTCGCGCCGCCCGATTCGCAGCTCGGCAGAAGCTGGCTGTTGCATCCGGTTACGTGGAAGAGCGGAACCGACACCAGTGTACGGAGGCTGCCATCGCGGGGAAGCTGGGCGATGCGCATGCAGGTTTCTATGTTGGAAAGGAAACCTTCGTGCGTGGTCATCGCGCCCTTGGGAAAACCGGTGGTGCCACTGGTGTAGAAGATGGCGGCGACGTCGGGCCGCGTGAAACCTTCGGCGACGAACGGATCACCGGATGGCAGCGGCTGGCCGGGAAGAAAGACGAAGCGCGAGCCGGAATCGGTGATTACGTACTCGACTTCGGGATCGCTGAAGCGCGTATTCACCGGCACAGCGATGGCGCCGGACATGAGCGTACCCCAGAAGGCAAGGCACCAGTCGAGACTGTTGCCAAGACGGATGGCGACCCGATCGCCGCGTTCGATACCCAGGTGTTTTAGCCCGCCGGCCGCACGGGCCGAGCGATCCCAGAGCTCGCGATAATTGATGCGTTCGCCGCCGATCTCGACGATGGCCTCGTTGTCCGGTGTGCGGTCAACCGTGGCACGCAGCATCTCGAGAATCGAGTTCGGGAGGCCCGAGTAGCGAGCGATGTTTTCAGGTCCGCGAACGACACCGGACCGGTCGAAGGGGTAAGTCATCCTTAGTACGCGCCCTGCTTTTCAAAGATCGCTCGCGGATTATCGACCATCATGATCCGGATCTGCTCGTCGGTCACGCCTCTCTGCTTTAGCGCCGGAATCACATCCTTGTGAATGTGCAGATAGTTCCAGCGGGGGAGCACAGCCGGAAGATCGCGCTCCGGCAGCCAGTCGCTAAAACACGCGGCATCGTGCGAGAGCACCAGCTTCCCTGCATGGCCGCGCTCGCACAGACGCGCGACGGTGTTCACGCGATCCTCGAAAGGCAAGATCGTATCGATGCCGAAGCGGTCCATACCGAGATAAGATCCGTTGGCAATGAGCTCTTCCAGATATTCGATTTCGGTAGTGTCGCCCGAATGTCCGATCACGACGCGCGAAAGATCGACGCCCTCTTCGAGAAAAATGCGCTGCTGCTCCAGCCCGCGTTTGGATCGCGCGTGCGTGTGCGTCGAGATTGGTACGCCGGTCTGGCGATGCGCCTGCGCGACTGCTCGTAACACACGTTCCACTCCAGGCGTGACACCTGGCGCATCGGTCGCACACTTCAGAATACCGGCTTTGACGTCGGTATCGGCGATTCCTCGCTGGATGTCGCGCACGAACATCTCGATCATCAGCTCCGGGCCTCCAAGCACCGTGCCCGGTCCTCGGAAATGGAAATAGAAAGGAATGTCGTTGTAGGTATAAATACCGGTCGCGACGACAATGTTGATTTTGGTCCGCTCGGCGATGTGCTGAATACGCGGGATGTAGCGGCCCAGGCCGATCACAGTGAGATCGACCACCGAATGAACGCCGTGAGAAGCGAGTTCGTTGAGCCGCGTGACCGCCTCTTCGATGCGCCGCTCTTCATCGCCCCACGCCTCGGGATAATTCTGCATGATCTCGGTGGAGAGCACGAAGATGTGTTCGTGCATCAGCGTTACGCCGAGCTGTGCGGTATCGATGGCCCCCCGCGCGGTGTTGAGGGCGCTCACGAATAAACCATCTGGATCAAAGCCTGGATGTAGCCGAACGCGTAAGCGAAAGCCTGATAGCCGTTGGTGTCGCCCTCTATGCGAGGAACGTGGTCGGGCATCAGCATGCCATCGTAGCCGACCTCTTTATAAGTCTTGATGGTCTGGATAAAGTTGATGTCGCCGTCGTCCGGGAAGGTTTCCTGGAAGTTGAGAAAGCCGCCGCGGATGTTGCGGAAATGCACGTTGAAGATCTTCTTACGTGAGCCGAAGTAGCGGATGACGTCGTGGATCTCGACGTTCGGATTCTGCAGCATCTCCGACACCGTGCCCTGGCAGAAGTTGAGCCCGTGATACGGACTCGGATTGATGTCGATGAAGCGCTTGAGCCCGTCGACGCTGCCGAGCACGCGATGCACGCCCCGGAAGCCGCGGTCGCGAGGCATAGCGGGGTCATGCGGATGCAAAGCGATTCTCACCTTGTATTCTTCGGCCACCGGAACGACGCGCCGGAGGAAGTAAGTGATGCGCTCCCACATCATATCTTCGCTGACAGCGCCGGCTTCGGTGAGCGGCGGATCCTGCTTGGCCTGATCGTAGACGAAAGTGCTATAGCGCGCGCGGCCGCGGCCCGGGCTGGTTCCCGTGCGGACCACGCCCAGAATAGTGAGGTTATATTTCGCCTCGGGAATGCCGGCCTTGGCGCAGTTGCGGATCATTTCACAAATGTTGTCGATCTCCCGATCGCGCTCCGGGCTTTTCCCCAGAATAATATTCGGGTTCTCGGCCTTGGTTATGTAGCTGGAGCTGAGCGGCAGCGGCACTGCGTCGAGCTTGATCCCGAACGATTCCACGCGCTCGCGCAGTTTGGTGAGCCCCTCGACAGACCAATTCTCGTCGAACTTCGCCGACGGCAGCCCGCTACAGATGTGATTCACGCCGAAGGCCGCGATCACACGCAGGATCTCGTCCGAGTGGCCGTGCTGGGTCCCGACCTTCATGCGGGCGGCGGAAGCGGTGGGCGCGCTGGGGCCCGATTGCGCGGCGGCAGCGGCAGGTAGCGCGGCAAGTTGCAAAAACGTTCTACGGTCCATGAGCAAGATCTCCTCAGCGCAAATCAGCGCCATCTATCATTCACATCGCACACCATCGGGGTCCACGCGGAGTGCCCGGCGCACCTGAATCAATGCATCAAGCCCTGAGGTACTTGTTGAAGAAATCCACCGTGCGCTGCCAGGCCAGTTTGGCGGCGGCCTCATCGTAGCGCGGCGTGGTGTCGTTATGGAACCCGTGATTCGCGCCTTCGTACATGTACTCGGTGTACGTCACATGGTTCGCCTTCAGCGCTTCCTCATAGGCGGGCCAACCGCCATCGATGCGCGTGTCGAGTCCGGCATAGTGGATCAGAAGCGCCGCTTTAATCTTGGCCGTGTCGGCAGCCGATGGCTGCGCGCCATAGAAGGGAACCGCCGCAGCCAGGTCCGAGCCCATGCGCACCGCGAGCGTATTGGCGATCCCGCCACCGAAACAGAAGCCGACCACTCCGATCTTGCCGGTGCAATCGGAGCGCGATTTGAGCCAGCGGGCCGCAGCTATGAAATCTTCGGTCATCTTCGGCTTGTCGACCTGTTGAAAAATCTGCGCGCCTTTCTCGTCATCGCCCGGATAACCGCCGGCGCTGGTGAGACCGTCGGGAGCGAAGGCGATGAAATTCTCCGTGCCTAGACGCCGGGCTACATCCTCTATATAGGGATTCAGCCCGCGATTCTCGTGGACCACCAGCACGCCTGGATATTTTCCACTCTTGGCGGGACGGACCAGGTAGCCTTTGATGCTTCCATTGCCCTGCGGCGAATCCACCGTCGCGTACTCTGCCTTGATGCGATGGTCGTCCTTGGGAACTTGAGTCGCCCAGGCGTAATTGGGACGGAGCGCTTCGAAGATTCCGGCTACCGTGAGGCCGCCGACGGCGAACTTTTTCGCGCCCTCTAAAAAATCGCGGCGCGGGATGTCCCCGTGGACGTAAAGATCAAAGAGGTTCAGCAACTCTTGCGGAAAATCGCTCGCCTTTTTTCGCTCCATGCGGCAAAGCATAACACACCCAGATGTCTTCTACTTCCCTTAACGACACCACTCCACAATGTGCCCCGCCACCTCCTCCCCCGCATCCTCCTGAATGAAATGTCCGGCCCCCGCGATCCATAATGGCGGCGCGACATTGCGGAAGAGCGACCGCAGAAAAGGCTCGGCCGGAGCGGTGATTGCGTCCTCTTGGCCCCAAGGGAGCAGCACCGGCAGGTCGAGCGTCTTTAAGCGTTCGACTGCGATGCGGTTTTCGTAAGCGCCCGGATCGCCTGCGCGGATCGGGACCAAACGCGGAAACACGAGCGCGGCAGTCTGGTAATCTTTCGAGGGAAATGGCGCTCCATAAGCGGCCGCCTCAGCGTCGCTGAGCTGTCGCTTTTTGATCGTATTGCGCATCAGCCGTGGGACATCGAGCGACTCTATACTCTGCGAAAAACGCCGCCACTTGTGGAACGCCTCGCTGCCCGGATCGCCGATCGGGATGCCAGTGTTCATGGCCACCAGTCGAGCGAACCGCTCAGGTTGCTGAGCGAGAATGCGAAGACCGAGTAAGCCGCCCCAGTCCTGGCAGACCATCGTAATCTTTTTCAGATCCAGCGCTTCGATGAACGCTCGAAGCCAGCGTGTGTGCGATTTATAGCTATATGCGTTGGCCGCCACGGGCTTGTCGCTACGCCCGAAGCCGATCAGATCTGGTGCGATGACGCGGCCCAGAGTTGCGAGCGTCGGAATCATGTGTCGATACAGATAGCTCCAGGTCGGCTCGCCATGCAGCATCAGGATCGGGTTGCCCGAGCCATGCTCTACATAGGCCATCCGCAGTCCTTCGACCTCGACATACTTCGGTTCGTAGGGAAAATCTGGCAACGCCGCGAAGCGGTCTTCGGGAGTTCGCAGCACGAATCCATCGGGCCACGACGTCTTGACGCCAGCGAAAAGCGCGACTCTGGCGATATCTTGCGGGTTCAGGCTGGGCGCGATTTCGGCGATCCACATTGACAGAGCGAGCAGATCGGCATCGATCTCGTGCTCGGGCGGGCGCGGCTCGTAACGATCCCAATGACCATAGACCATCGCCATGGATGGACGGCCGCGACCGAGATCGGCCAGCTCGAGGGCGTACAAATGGTCGTGCTGGGAGCGCCAGTAAACGCGGCCGGCGCGAATGCCGGCGGCTTGCTCGATGGCCTCGGCTACATCGGGACGGACGTCGAGCTCCTGCTCCCACAGCAGCGGGTCGGGCCGCAGGCCGGCTAATTCTTCTTCGGGCGGCCTGATAAATTTCACAGCCTTGACCCGACTGCGCGCGTAAGGAACTCGACCGTCGCCTTTGCAAGATCGGGGCCGCGATCGTCTTGCAGGAAATGCCGGGCGCGGTCGAAAGCGATGGGGCCCTCGGCGTGTGGAAGCAGCTCCTTCAGCCGATTTGCGAACTCGATCGGAAAAACTTCATCGCCGGGTGCCCAGAGCAGCAGCGCCGGAGTTTTGGCCAGCTCCGGCAAGCGCCGCTGGATGGCTTGCATATCGGCAAAGCCTCGATCGCCCTCGCGCATGGGAATCGTGCGCGGCCAGGTGAGGACCACGTGATCGGAATCAGGCTCGTCGAAAACGTGATGGTAGGCGCGCGCTTCGTCTTCGGTCATTCCACGCACGGTTGTAGCAGTGGGTCCATGCTGCGAGAGAACTTTGTGGCGCTTCATGAAAAACTGGCCGATCAACGGAGCGTGCCACGTCATCCAGGGCCGAGGCGAAGCGTGGAATTTGCTGATGAGATCGGTGAATAGCCAGGTGTTCATCAGGACCACCGCGGATAATTTCTCGACGCGTTGTAGCGCCGCGCCGACGCCCTGCGGGCCACCCCAGTCTTGCCCCACGATGACAAACCCGCGCAGGCTGAGCTGATCGATCAACGAGACCAGATCTGCAATATGATGCGCGAGCGTCAAGGCGGCATCGACACGGGGGTGATCGGAATAACCGGCGCCGATCCAATCGGGAACAATGACGCGGAAACCCGCCGCTGTGAGCGGGCTGATGAAGTCGCGATAAAGAAAGCCCCAGGTCGGATTACCGGACAACAAGAGCACAGGACGCCCGGCGCGATCGCCTTCGTCGATATAGGCCATGTTGCGGCCGTTGACGAGCAATTGGTGTTGCGGCCAAGGAAACAGCCGCTCCAGCCAGTCCGGTTTTCGTCGAAGCATGAGTTTGGTACTTGAGTATTGTAGCGTTGCCGCCGACGAGGCGCGCCGCCGCGTTTGAGCGGTTTGACATGGTCAATCACATGACCGGGGCATCTCCGAGCGCCGGCCCGTGGAGGGACTGGGATTACCTTATCGTTCCAGAGCGGCGACGGTTTAGTGTATACTTCCTGCAAATCGAGAGGAGCAGGTCATGAACGCGTACATTGCGACCGCTATTGCAGCATTGGCAATAGGGTTCATACCCGTCACGACGCACGCCGAAGTCGCGCGTGTCGAAATCTCGAGCCGTCAGGACGTGCTCGGCGGAAAAGCTTTTGGCGCCGCCGGACCGTATGAAAAGCTGACGGGCAAAGTGTACTTTGCCGTCTCGCCGGACAATCCGCACAACCGGATCATCGCCGATCTCGACAAAGCTCCGCGAAACGGCCAGGGCAAGGTGGAGTTCTCATCCGACCTGTTCATTCTCAAACCCAAGGACCCCGCGCGTGCGAACGGAGTCCTGCTATTCGATGTCGTGAATCGCGGTAACAAAGCCCTTCTTCCCGTGTTCGATCACGCGAAAGGATCGGCTGACCCGGAGACCGAGGCCGACTTCGGCGACGGCTTGCTGCTGCGCCAAGGTTTCACGCTGGTGGCCGTCGGCTGGCAGTTCGATGTGCCGAAAGACAAGGCCCACATCGGCATGGACGTGCCCGTCGCGACCGATCATGGCCGGCCGATCACCGGCTGGGTTAGTCCGTGGTTCATCCCTGACAAGCGGAGCGATTCGTTCGAGTACGCCTCCGGCTTCTTCACGCATGCTTATCCGCCGGTTGATCCCGGCAACGACGCGTACCGGCTGACCGAGCGCGAGGGCTTTGTGGCGAGCCCGCGCCTGATCCCGCGCGGAGACTGGCAGTTTGGCCGCACGGAAAACGGCCAGCTGGTGAACGATCCACATTGGATCACGCTGAAGGGCGGCTTCCGGGCGGGGCAGACTTATCAGCTCGACTATGAGTCGCAGAATCCGCCGGTGGCCGGGTTGGGATTCGCCGCGATTCGAGACTTGGCCTCGGCGCTGAAGTACAACTCCGACGCCGTCGTGCGAGGTCGCTACGTGTACACCTTTGGCTCATCGCAGACGGGACGATACCAGCGCCACTTGGTCTACCAAGGCTTCACCACCGATGAACAGGGGCGCCAGGCGATCGACGCGCTGTTCATCCAGACCGGCGCCACGGGACTCGGAAGCTTCAACGAACGATTCGCGCAGCCCAACGAGCTTGGGTCGTTCACTCAAACCAAATTTCCGATTCGATACGAGACCACCACCGATCCGGTCACCGGAAAGCGCGATGGACTGGGTGCGCGCGTGCCGGCCGGTCAGGAACCGAAAATGTTTCTGGTGGACACCGGGTCCGAGTATTGGGACCGCGGCCGCGTCGCCGCGCTGCGGCATTTGTCGCTCGACGGCACTGCGGATCTGCCCGATCCACCCAACGTGCGGGTTTATATGCTCGCGGGCACGCAGCACAGCTCCGGCTCATGGCCGCCCGGCGATAATGGTGGACAGCTCAAGGCCAACCCGAATGATTATCGGTGGGCTCAGCAGGCGCTGCTGATCGCGCTCGATCGCTGGGTGCGGGAAGGCGTCGCGCCACCGGCCAGCAAACATCCCACGCTTTCCGACGCCACGTTGGTAGCCCAAACAAAAATTCAATATCCGAATCTGCGCGGCGTGCAATGGCCGCTGCATGTCCCCGGCGGTTATCGCGCCGACGTACCCGGCCCGTTTTCGGCGCTTCCGTTCCTGGTCCCGCAGGTGGATAGCGATGGCAACGACATCGCTGGAATTCGCCTTCCTGAGCAGGCCGTCCCCCTGGGTACTTATTGCGATTGGGCATTTCGCAGCGAGTCGATCGGAGCACCGGACACGCTGATCGCGATGGCCGGATCGTTCATTCCGTTTGCGAAGACTCGGGCGGAGCGCGAAAAGAACGGCGATCCGAGGCCGTCCATTGAAGAGCGCTATCCCAGCCGAGCCGACTATTTGCGGCGTGTCGAAGAAGTTGCGAATCGGCTTGCGGGAGAGCGATACCTCCTTCAGGAGCACATCAAGCGCATAGTCGAGGCCGCGGGCCAGCATTGGGATTGGATGATGTCATCGGCAGGGTCCGCGGCGATTTCCAAGTAGCTGCATGAAACTCGCGCTACTGATCATTCTGGTAATCGATGGCTTCCGGCCCGATTCGATCTCGAGCAATGTTACGCCCAATATCTTTCGCCTAAAGAGCGAAGGTGTGTGGTGCGATAATTCGCACTCTGTTTTCCCGACTGTCACGCGCGTGAACTCCGCCAGCATTTCCACGGGTACCGTTCCCGCGGTCCACGGCATCGTCTCGAACTCGATGTACGTCGAAGGCGTCGCGCCCAAAGCGTTCGATGTGGCCGACTACAAAAACCTGATGAAGCTGGCCGCGATCTCCGGCGGCCGTGCCTTGCCGGTGAAGACCATGGCCGAAGCGCTCCAGAGCGCCGGCCTCCCCTTCGTAGGGATCAGTTCCGGATCCACCGGCGGCGGTTTCCTGATAAATCCGATGGCCCCGTCGGGCATAGGCGTTCTGATCAATGGCGGCTTTGAGGACGGCCACCGGGTGGCATACCCCGACAAAATTGATCGCGAAATTCAACAGCGCTTTGAGTCGGTAAAGTCGGGCCAGGGGGTCCCATCTCTCTTGTGGGCCGAGCGCGTTCTTCGCGAGTATGTCCTCCCCGAACTGCGCCCGCGCGTGATCGTCGATTGGCTCACTGAGCCCGATGACACCCAGCACAAATTCGGAGTAGGATCGCCGGAAGCATTGGCTGCCCTCAAAACCATGGATGAGCAGGTGGGACTTCTGATCGCCCGGCTGCACGAGTTGGGCCTCGATAACGGTTCCGACATCATCGTGACGGCCGACCACGGTTTCGGTGGCGAGCCCGAGCCGGTGGACTTAGACCGCGCGATTCAGGCCACCGGCAAGGCGTCCGACGTGATCGTGGCGAACAACGGAGCGTCAACACTGTTGTACGCGAAGAATCACGATCCTGAATTGATCCGCGGGCTCGTGTCGCAACTCCAGAAAACCGACGGCGTTGATCTTATCTTCACCACCTCGCAGCAGCCCAAGGAAGCCGTCGTCCAGTGCCGGGCTGGCCACGATCTCGGATGGGTTCCCGGCACCTTCTCGCTGGAGTTGATCAATGAGTGCAGGCCGTCGCGTGGCGCGGATGTGATCGTGACCTACCAATGGACTTCCGATCGCAATGCCTTCGGCGTCCCCGGATTGCAGCGGATCGCGACAACCAATATGCAGCGCAATGTGGCCGGCAGGAGCGGTCATGGCGGGCTGAACCCGTTCATGATCCACACGCCGCTGATATTGTGGGGCCCGGATTTCAAGCGCCAGACCGTGGTCCATGCTCCGACGGCGAATTTCGATATTGCGCCGACCGTTCTTGCGCTCGAAGGCGTGAAAGCGCCCGATTCCATGAGTGGCCGAGTCATCGCGGAGGCGTTCGCCAAGCAGTCTAAGGAAGAACCGAAGGCTCGCGCGCGATCGGTTGAGACCCGCGCAGGATCCTACTGCGCCAGTATCCAGCTTTCGGTGATCGATCATAGAACTTACGTCGATCAAGGTGAGCGCTGCCGCTGAGGCTGTAGCACCGACAAACGCAGCGAAATCAGGAGCGCCAGAATCAGCAGCGAGCCGGTGAACTCGACCACGCCATTCCAGCCTGAGGCAGTCCAGAAAAGCCCACCGCAAGATCCGACGATGCTCGAGCCGACATAGTAAAAGAACAGATAAAGAGCCGAGGCCTGCGCCTTGGAATGTCGCGCGCGGAGGCCCACCCAACTGCTCGCGATGGAGTGCGCTCCGAAAAATCCGACCGTTAGAACTGCGATTCCAGCAATGATCACCCACAGCGAGCTTATCAGCGTCAGAAGTAGACCGGCAAGCATGACCGCTGTGGTCGCCCAAAAAACCTTGCGGCGTCCGAGCCGGCCCGCCAGATTGCCCACCCATGCAGAACTGCCGGTGCCGAGCAAATAAACCGCGAAGATCGCGCCCACCTCGGTCTGGCTAAGACCGTACGGCGGTGCAAGCAGACGATACGCAATGTAGTTGTAAGTGGTCACGAAGGAGCCCATGAGGAGGAAGCCTTCGATGAACAGCCACGGGAGTCCGGCATCGCGGAGGTGATCGAGAAACGACTCCTTAAGTTGTCCCAGCGCGAGCGGGCGCGCTTCAAAGTGTCGCGAGGGCGGGAGCGTTCGCCAGAATATCAGCGCGGCGACGATGCCGAAGACGCCGATGACTCCCAGGGCAACGCGCCAGGAAGCCAGGTCGGTGAGCCAGCCGGTTACGAAGCGTCCGGTCATTCCGCCGAGGCCCGAGCCGCCGATGTAGAGTCCCATGGCGAGGCCGACGGAGCGGTAATCCATCTCTTCGCTCAAGTAAGCCATAGCGACGGCCGGGAGTCCCGCGAATGCGATGCCTTCGATCGCGCGCACCAGTAGCAGCGGGCGCCAACCTGTCACGAGCGCGCAGATCACGGTGAGTATCGCGGCGGCGAAGAGCGATACAACCATCACCGATTTTCGGCCCCATGCTTCCGAAAGCGCGCCGGCGATCAGGACTGACGCGGCCAGAAGGCCCGTAGTGAGCGAGAGCGAAAGACTGCTTTCGGCGGCGCTCACGCCGAATTCGCGCGAGAAGACCGGCAGTAGCGGCTGCACACAGTAGAGCAGCGCGAAGGTGGAGAAGCCCGCCGAGAACAAAGCGAGATTGGTGCGGCGAAACGCCGGCGTGCCGCGCTCGATGAAGGCGGCAGGATCCTGCGGTGCTACCAAGGCTCTCTCACCTCGATCCACAATACTGCACTGGGCTACGGCGATGGCGTATCATGATCGGGTGGCGCGTTGCCAACTGATTGCCGCTGGATTCGTGGCGGCATTGCTAACCGTTCCTGCACCCGCGCAAACATCCGTAGCGAAACCGAATCTCAATGGAATCTGGCAGGCAGTCAATACGGCGAACTGGGATATCCAAACTCATGGGCCGAGCCCGGGTCCGCCCGCCTTGGGAGCGATCGGCGCGATTCCGCCGGGGCTGGGCGTGGTGGAAGGCGGCGAGCTTCCCTATCTTCCCGAAGCCGCCGCGAAGAAAAAGGAGAATTTCGCGAAGCGCTGGACCGCCGATCCGGAGATCAAGTGTTATATGCCGGGAGTGCCGCGGGCCACTTACATGCCCTACCCGTTCCAGATTTTGCAGGGATCGAGTTCCATCATGATGGTCTACGAGTATGCCAACGCGGTCCGGACCGTCAACATGGGGCCGCCGCGCGAGGCGCAGGTGGATAGCTGGATGGGAACCTCGAACGGCCGTTGGGAAGGGAGCACGCTGGTCGTGGATGTCACGGGCCAAGTGGATCAAACGTGGTTCGATCGGTCGGGCGATTTCCATAGCGACGCGCTGCACGTGGTGGAGCGCTACACTCCGGTGAGTGAGAACGTGCTTCAATACGAGGCCACGATTGAAGATCCGAAAGTGTATTCGCGGCCGTGGAAGATGAGCATGCCGCTTTATCGCCGGCTGGAGAAGAACGCTCAGTTGATGGAGTTCAAGTGCGCCGAATTCGTTGAAGAATTGTTGTACGGTCCTCTCCGTAGAAAGGTGACCAAACCATGAACTACCGGGCTCTCATGCTGTTGAGTATCGTGACGCCAATCTGGGCGCAGCATCCTTCTATAGAAGGGATCTGGAATTCCGCCAGCCTCACGCCGTTCCAACGGCCGGTGGAGCTGGGCGCCAAAGAATACTACACGGAGCAAGAAGCTGCCGTCTACGAAAAGAACAAAGCTGCGGACCTGAATCGAGACCGGCGTGACGGAGGCCAGGAAGCGGATATCGCCCGGGCTTACAACGAGCTCTTCTTCGACCGCGGCACGAAACTCGCGCGCACACGCCGAACATCGATGATCATCGATCCCCCGGACGGCAGGGTTCCACCGATGACGCCCGAAGCTCGGAAGAAATTTCAGGCCATCCAAGAACGGTTTGCCGCGCACCCCGCCGATGGTCCCGAGGACCGGCCGCTGCCCGATCGATGCCTGATGTTCTCGCAATCCGGACCACCCATGATTCCGGGCAATTACAACGACCTTTATCAGATCGTGCAGACGCCCGAATATATTTCGATTCTGGCCGAGATGGGCAATCAGGCCCGCGTCATACCTTTGGATGGAAGCGCTCATCTGCCGCGGAACGTTCAGGAGTGGATGGGCGATTCGCGCGGCCACTGGGAAGGCAATACGCTGGTGGTTGAGACTACCAATTTCAAGTCTAATGACCGCAGCCGTTTTGGCGTGCAATACGACGGCATGACCGATCACAATCTCCACATCACCGAGCGGTTCACGCGCACGAGTCCAGACTCGATCATCTATCGCGCAACGATCGATGATCCGACCGTTTATACCAAGCCGTGGACCATGGAAGTGTCGCTCGAGAAATCGGAGGGTCCGGTGTTCGAGTTCGCCTGCCACGAAGGCAATCGCGGATTGGCGGGCGTGCTGGCCGGCGAGCGGGCACAGGAAAAAAGAGCAGCGGAACAGAAAGGAACAAATCGATGAGAAAGAGACTTGCGATCTTCGCTTGCGTTGTTGGATTACTGATGGCCTCGGGAAGCCGCGCCTCGGACGATCCTGTAGTTGCGGCCGATAAGGCTCTGATGGCTGCCTTCGAGAAGGGCGACAAAGCGGCGATCAATAAGTACCTCGATCCCGATTTCACCTGGATCGATCACGACGGCGTCATGCTGTTTCGTCCCGATGCACTGGCCCTGGGAATGAAGCCGCTGGTGGGGGATGGCGGCGATGTTGAGATCGTGAAGCATCCTTATGGTGACCAAGTGGTCTGGCTGCAAGCTCACAGCCGCAAGAAGTTTGCGGCGCGATTCTGGGTAAAACATCCGGAGGGTTGGCGTTTGCTGCACACTAGCGAAATTGCCGTACAGGAGCGTGGCGAACGCGTGCGGCCCACTTACGATATTCCGTGCGTGAATCCCTGTAAGGAGTTGCCCATCAGAACCGTCGACAAAGTCCAGGAGGCGGCGATGGCGAATTGGCAGGAGCAGGAGAGCGGCCGCCAGTTCTGGATGAAACATGTAGCCGACGATAATCAAACGGTCAGCACCTATGGCGGGCAAACTTTGCCGAAGAAGGATCGTCCGGCCCCACCGGAGCCGAAGCCGGGAGCGCCGGTGGTAGGCGCGACTCCGGTGTTGTTCGCGCGACTGTGGACGTTCGGCCCGGAAACCGTAGTGATGATTTCCTGCCAGCCGAGTTATGGTGAGAAGGCTTATTGGGCCAGCCGCGTGTTTCATTATCAGCACGGCACCTGGCAAATGGCCGAGAGCTATCACAACACCATTCAGGCTTCCGGCATCATGACCGAAGTCCAAGGAAAATAGGAGGCGCCAATGTTAGACCGCCGTTCGTTTCTCGCCGCCGCTGTTGGTGGAGCCGCATTGAAGGCTGCTGCTCAATCGCCCACCTCGGCGCCCAATTCTCCTAAACCCACGCCGCGCGACTGGTCGAATCAAGTGCCGGTGCAATATCCCGACCCTGACATCGTAGCGCTCGACAATCGGTTTCGGAAATATATGGTCGGCAACACGGTAATCAAGAAGCTGCACACCGGTACGCTGTGGGCCGAGGGTCCGGCGTGGAACGGAGTGGGGCGCTATCTGGTGTGGAGCGACATTCCTAATAATGTTCAGATGCGCTATCTCGAGGAAGACGGGCACGTCTCGGTGTTTCGCAATCCATCCGGATACAGCAACGGGAACACTTTCGATTTCGAAGGACGCCAGCTTTCCTGCGAGCACGGGAACAGGCGCGTGGCCCGTTATGAGCCTAACGGGACCGTCACTGTGATAGCCGATAAGTTTCAAGGGAAGCGGTTGAATTCGCCCAACGACATCGTGGTGCATCCCGACGGCAGCATCTGGTTCACCGATCCGACTTACGGCATCAACGGAAATTATGAGGGCTTCAAAGCCGATAAAGAGCTGAAGGAAGCGGTGTATCGCGTGGATCCGAAGACTGGCCAAATGGACAAACTCTACGATGAGATGAATGGCCCCAACGGCATCTGCTTTTCACCCGACTATAAGAAGGTCTACGTCTGCGATACCGGCACGGGCCGCGAAATCCGCGTTTGGGATGTGGATGGAAAGACGATTCGCAACGGTAAGCGTTTCGTCCAACTCAGCGTCCCCGGCAGCGGAGCGCCGGCCGCCGCCGATGGAATCCGCTGCGACGTGGATGGTAATGTCTGGGCGGGAGCGCTTCCAGGGGTGCAGGTGATTACTCCGAGCGGCGAGCCTATCGGCATTATCCGATTGCCGGAGAACTGCGCGAATGTCTGCTTCGGTGGGACGAAGCGGAACCGGTTGTTTATGGCGGCCAGCCAGTCACTGTACGTGGTTTATGTTTTGACGACCGGAGCACACATCGCGTAGCACGCGATTGGCGCGGATCTAGGCGAACAGGTTTTCGATTACTTTGCCGGCGACGACGGTCGGACGTTCGGCTCGTCCGTTGTGCATGTAAGTTACCTGCAGGTGATCGAGGCCTAGAGCCCACAACATGGATGCGTGAATATCGTTCACGTGCGCCGGAGACTCCTGCGCGTGCATGCCGATTTCGTCCGTTGAACCGACATAGTGGCCCTTCTTCACGCCGCCGCCTGCCATCCAGATCGTGAAGCCCCAGGGATTGTGATCGCGGCCGAGACCTTTTTCGTTAAACGGCGTGCGGCCGAACTCGCCGCCCCAAACCACGAGAGTGTCATCCAGCAGTCCGTGGGCTTTGAGATCGGTCAACAGGCCGGCGATCGGCTTATCGGACGCCTTGCACCACTTGCTGTGATTTTCTTCCACGTTGTCGTGCGCATCCCAGCCGCTGCCTGAGCCGGAGTACAGCTCGATGAATCGAACGCCGCGCTCGACAAGCCGGCGAGCCATCAGGCAATTGCTGCCGAAGGCCCGGGTGGGTTCTTCATCCATCCCATACAGCTTGCGGGTCTCTTCAGATTCTTTGCTGAGATCGACTGCTTCGGGGGCCGCGCTCTGCATTTTATAAGCAAGCTCGTAGGAGCGGATCCTCGCGTCGAGTTCGTCGTCTTCCTGCTTGTCCTGAGACCAGATTTCATTCAACCGTTTCAGCAGCCCGAGTTGGTTGCGCTGCTGGGTATCGGTCATGCCCTCGGGCGGTTTCAAGTTGATGAGCGGCGTGTCACCGGTGCGGAACTGCATGCCCTGATAGGATGCCGGGAGGAATCCGGCGCTCCACTGCTTGGCGCCGCCGATGGGATCTTTGTCATCCAGCATCACGACGAACGACGGCAAATTGCGATTGGCGCTGCCCAGCCCGTAATTGACCCAGGCGCCGAGCGACGGCCGGCCGCTCAAAATCGAGCCGCTGTTCATCTCCGTTACGCTGCCCAAATGATTGATGCCATCGGTCCAGCAGGACCGGACCACAGTCATGTCGTCGACATGCTGCGCGATGTTGGGATACCAGTCAGATACCCAGATGCCGCTCTGCCCATACTGCTTGAAAGTTCGTTTGGACGGCATGAGGCCGTTCTTGGAAGTGCCGGGCATGGCGGTAAACTTGGGCCGCATCGACTCCGGGATGGGCTGTCCCGCAAGCTCGGTCAACTTTGGCTTGGGATCGAAGAGATCGACGTGGCTGGGGCCACCCTCAATGAACAACCAGATGATGGATTTCGCCGTCGGAGGATGATGCGGCTGCTTGGGAGCCATCGGATCAGCCCCAGTGGTCGCGGCCTGGAGCTTGTCCTCAGACAGCATCTGAGCCAAAGCGACGGCGGCCAGCCCGCTGCCGGTGCGCGTGAAAAAATCCCGCCGCGAAGTTACCCGCGGATAATGATTCGGATTACGCTGCATGGTCCGGCTCCTTCCTAGTTGACATACAAAAACTCGTTGGAGTTCAGCAGTGCCTGGCAGAAATCGACGAAGGCCGCCGTGCGAGCCGTCGGGCCTCCAATCTCAGCCGCTTGCTTATTCAAGAAATCGAGAACGGCCTGGCGTTCGTCGTCCTTGGGCGCTCGGGTGAAGACAATTCGAAATGCGCGATCCACTTGCTGTTCGGGCGACAGGCCGGCGTCGTTGAGTACCCGGCTGGCCACATCTCGCGACCATTGGCGAACTAGCGAATCATTCATCCCCACCAGCGGCTGCGTCGGGCTGACGGTCGCATAGCGGCGCGGGCAGCTTTCGGACGTATCGGGAAAATCGTAGGCCTCGAACATCGGGTAGCGAAGATTGCGCTTCACAAAAACGTATACGCTGCGGCGATCGGCCTCGGCGGCATCTTTTTCGGGCGTCCATGCCAGATATTTCGAGCCGTTGCTGATTCCCTGGGGAATCGGCGGGAAGACGCCGGGGCCACCCATTTTCATATTCAACTGGCCGGCGGCCATCAGCATGGAATCACGAATGACCTCGCCTTCCAGACGGCGCCGGTCAAAACGCCACAGCAGCTTGTTATCGGGATCGACTTTGGCGGCTTGCTCCTGAAATGCCGACGATTCTTGATAAGTGTTCGAGAGCATGATCAGGCGGTGCATTTTCTTGATGCTCCAGCCGTTTTCGACGAAGGTGGTGGCCAGGTAATCGAGCAATTGCGGATCGGCCGGCCGGTCACCCATGACTCCGAAATCGCTGGAGCTTCCAACGATGCCTTTTCCAAAGTGGTCCTGCCAGATGCGATTGACCATCACGCGGGTGGTGAGCGGATTCTTGGGATCGGTCAACCAATTCGCCAGCGCGGAACGGCGGCCTGTGGTGTTCAATCCATCGGGCGCTACGATCTTGGCGGGCGCGGGATCGAGGATGCTCAAAACGCCGGGCTGAACTTCATCGAGCGGCGCGTCCCAAACGCCCTTGGAGAGGATGTATTCCGGTGGCGCGTTGCGGCTGGCATCGAAAATGGCTTCGGCGACCGGCGGATCGGCGGGCTTCAGGTTGTCGAACTGCGCCAGCTCTTTTTGCAAATCGGCGTAGCGTTGTTTAGCGTCTCCTTTTAGAGCGCGCTCGAGCTCGCGGTTTCCCGGGATGCGGCTGGCGCTGCGATAGTACATTTGCCATTGCATCGGCGTACGCTGCTCGGGCGGCGTGAAGACGGCTTCCTGCGCTTCCTTGGGGAACATGCCGATGTCTTCTTTCAATCTTTCGGTGCGCACCGAAGCCAGCAGTTCGTCCATCTTGGCGCGGATTTCGCGAGTTTGATTCTCCCAATCGGCGCGCTGTTGCTGGAAAGCGGCGGCCTTGTCGCCGGTGAGCAGACTAGCGTGATCGTCGTTTCGGATGTTGGCGAAGAAGGCCTGCAGACGGTAGTAATCCTTCTGCAGAATCGGGTCGAATTTGTGGTCGTGGCAGCGAGCGCAGCCGTAGGTCATGCCCATGAACACGGCGCCCACGGTATCGGTGATGTCGTTCAGGATTTCCTGCCGGCGGAGGATCGGATTCGCCAGATTGCTCTCGTCGGGCCACAGGCGGTCGAAGCCGGTGGCGACTCTCGCGTTCGCGTCGTCGGGATAAAGTTCATCGCCGGCGATCTGTTCCTTCACGAAGCGGTCGTAGGGCTTGTCTTCGTTGAACGATTGGATGACGTAGTCGCGATAACGCCAGACATTGGGACGCGTCTCGTCGGCCTTGAAACCGGCGCTGTCGGCATAGCGGGCCAAGTCGAGCCAGTGCCGTCCCCAGCGCTCGCCATATTGGGGAGAGGCAAGGAGGCGGTCGACCACTTTCTCGAAAGCCGCGGGCGAGTTGTTGGCCAGGAACGCTTGCGCTTCTTCAGGCGAGGGCGGAAGGCCGATCAAATCGAGGTAAGCGCGGCGGAGCAGCGTGATTTTGTCGGCCGGCGCATTGGGCTTGATATGTTGCGCATCGAGCTTGGCGAGGACGAAGGCGTCAATCGGGTTGCGGGCGTTAACGGCGGGCACTGCAGGCTTGGCGACTTTTTGGAATGCCCAGTAGTTGCGCTGCTGGTCGGTGAACTTGTGTTCGGCTGGGGCGGCGGGTTTCTCAGACGCGACGGGAGAATCCCACTGGGCGCCGCTGTCAATCCAGGACTTAATGACGGCGATCTCGGCGTCGGACAGGCGGCCGCCCATCGGCATTTGGGGCTGCTCTTGGCCGGTGATGTGCTTGTACAAACTGCTCGAGGCCGCGTTGCCGGGAACGATCGCGGGGCCGTGCTGGCCACCTTTGAGCGCGGCATCACGGCTGCGGAGGTCGAGATTCGCCATGGCAGGCGACGGTCCGTGGCACTGCGCGCAGTTCTTCGCAAGAATAGGCGCCACGTCGCTGGAAAAGGAAACCTTATTGGCCGTCTGCGCCGATGCAACTGTGCAGACGAGCAAGGCAATCGCCGGCCCGATGAAACGGCCACTGAATCGAAGCGTCATGTCCGCGCCTCCTCGCAGTACTTTGTTAAGTTTATCTCATTTATACGGAGGCCGGGCGGACAAAAGGGGCATAGAACCGGATGTGTTCGATGTGACGGGACTCATTCAGACGGATCAAACGGAGGCTGAAGGTTTCGATTTGGTCGTTTGAAAAAACGAAGCCATCCTGGGCGGGGTCGTAGGGAATCCCTTTTACTTTGTGCATTTCGAGCAGGGCGGCGGCGCGTTTGAGGTCGCGGGTTTCGGTTTCGCGGCGTTCGGCTTGGATGTCGAGAAGCTGGTCGAGGGTCTTGTGGAACTGGCGGGAGAGCCGGTGGGAGTAGAGAGCCAGCTTGTCGATAATGGCATAGGCGTCGACGATGTCGAATCCGATGGCAGCTTCGGGAGTGGGCGGATTGCGGGCGCGCGAGAGCACCTCGCCTTCCAGCTCCGGGACGCGGTTGAGGCGCCAGGAGGTATCGATGAGCTCCTGGACAAGCTGCCTTTCGGTGGGGCCCTGGGGCTTGTACTCGTCCAAGAATTCCTGGGTATGGCGCTGGTGAGTGGCGGGATCGTCGGAAGGCAAGAGAACGGTGCGGCCGGTGAGGCCGTGGGTCAAGGCATTGAGGGAGGAGCGGAGTTTACCGGCCTGGGTGCGGGGGCCGGTGGAGTGCTGGGAGTTGGCTTGATTGGTGGCGGCGCGGGAGGCGGTGTGGCGTTCGATCCAGGTTGGAGCGGGGGAATCGGGCATTGGGTTGAATCCTTTCGATACCGGGATAACACGGAGGTGGATGGCGGGAGCAGGTTTCGAATGCTAGGTTTAATTGATGAAAGGGAT
>Ga0210386_10000090_pt1 | contig 65953 bp, 54 predicted proteins | sample IncBWH32OmetaG_FD_160091 | JGI IMG/M metagenome (GOLD analysis project Ga0210386, IMG submission 160091) | Forest soil microbial communities from Barre Woods Harvard Forest LTER site, Petersham, Massachusetts, United States - Inc-BW-H-32-O ...
GGTGGCGGCGTCTATGACGAGGTCGAGATCTGCACCGAGAATGGGACAATCGAGACGATCGCAAATCCCAACATGGCCGAGCGCCCGCCCGAAGTTCTCCTCATTGAAGACAACGCCGGGGACGCGCTTCTGGTGGGACAAGCCATTGGAGAATGTTCAGCTCCGGTCCATCTGCACGTCGCCCGCGATGGCGAGCAGGCGCTTCAGATTCTTGGGGAACCCGATTACAAACCAGACCTTATCATCCTCGACTTAAATATTCCAAAACTCTCCGGCTACGCCGTGCTGGCATCGTACCCTGCCCGAAAGACGACTCCCGTCGTAGTTTTCAGTGCCTCTCAGAACGAATCGGACGTCAATCGTGCGTACTCGCTGGGCGCGCGCGAATTCGTTCACAAACCAATGGACCTGGATGACTACAAGTCTGTCGTGGCCGGAATGGTTCAAAAATGGACCGGCACTAACAACACCGAAACATTGTCGTTCTAGGCCGGTACGTCTTCGTAGTTTAGAAAACGAAGTGAGCGGACACCTGAACGACTCGGGAGTTGCTGGTATAGAACTGATCGAATCGCCCGAATAAAGGATCGTTGGGAACCAGATCGTTGCGCGCGTTGATGAAACTGTTAGTTCGAACATCATTGGTATAGCCACCAGTGAACTGCGGGTGATTCAAGATGTTGTAAAACTGCGCGCCAATGTCGAACGAGTAGCGCTCGCGGAAAGTGAACCTCTTCTTCACAGCGATGTCGATATTATCGATCGGGTGCAGCGGGAAGGTGTTCCGTCCGCCGTTGGCCAGCGCGCCCGAACCGGCCACGACGTAACGGGCGTTCGAATTGTTCGCCACGTAAGCAACAATTGTCCCGCTGGATGTCGCCACCTGGCCCTGCGCGTTGTATCCAGTTACGCCAGTGCCCACATTTGCCGCTCCGGCCGGATTGATGATAGCCCGGTCGCCCGCGCTGTCGCCGTTCAGGTTGGAATCGAGATTGCTCTGCACGGTAGCGTACTCGGGCGATTCATAAGTGTAGGTGCCTGAAAGGATCCAGTTCCCAATGACGTTTTTCATCAGCCAGTTGCTCTGTTGAAATGGCTTGAAATCGTAAATGGGCGTGAGCGTGAAGCGCTGACGCCGGTCCAGCGCGGAGCTCGCCCAGTCGGCTTTGAGATTCTGGAAATCCTGAGCGCGGCGCGGCGTCAGGTAGGTCGAGAAATTCGTCGCGGTGGCGTCGTCTTCCAGATGGCTCCAGGTATAGGCGGCAATGTAGGACAGTCCGTTGGAAAAGCGCCGGTTGAGCTGCAGAGCGAGCCCATGATAGCTGGAGGTTGCCTGCGGAGCATAACCCACAATGTTCGCTTGCGAACCATATATGGCGAGATCATTGGTATGTTCAGCCGCGGTTCCGCCCGGTACGATATACGACTTCACTTGAGCCAAAGTCTTAGTCAGCGAAGCGAAGGTGGCCGCACTCGGCAGCGAGAAGAAGGTCGGGATGTAATTGTTAGGATTCACCAGCGGAAAGATGTTTAATCGCGATTGATTCCACAGGTGTATGCCTCTGGTGCCGACATACCGGGCTTCAAAAGTGTAATTATTCTTAAACACATGCTGTACGCCGAGGGTCCAGTCGAGGCCGTAGGGTCGCTTGCCGCCAAAAGTATACGACGCAACGGGCCCCAGGGCGGCGGCTTGCGTGGTCGGCAGCGGCACGGCTGTTCCCGGCAGGCCTCCGCTGGCAAGGAAACCGGTAGGGGCGCACTTAACGCCGGGACAGTCGTTGGTCTGTTGGAAATAGGGCGGCGCCGAATTCGCCGTTAAATTCGAATACACCAAGTCATAAGCCTGACTGAAGCCCCCTCGGATTGACCATGCGCCTTGCTTTCCCGGCGAATAGGCAAACCCCACTCTCGGGGCAAAATTCGTGGGATCGTAGTGAGGCTCGGCGAACGTGATGCCCCCGGGGACGCTGGCCGGCGCGCTGGCGGCCTGATAACGGGATGCCACCGGGACCGTGACGTACTCGTAGCGCAAACCTAGATTAATGGTCAGATTTGGCCGAATGCGAAAATCGTCGTTTACGTACCCAGCCCACTGCAGGAAGCCAACTGGATAACTGGTTGCGCCCGCGCTGCGCTCACCCAGCACGTCCGGCGCCTGGTCCGTCAGGTACAACTCAAGCGAGGAATATTCGTAGTTGCCCGTGACTCGCTGGATGAAATAGTTCGCCGCAATCATATCGATGAAATCACCGCCAAACTTGAGGGTGTGTTTGCCCCACACCTTGGTCACGTTATTGGTCACCTGAAAGAGGTCTTGGGTAGAACCCGAGGGGCCAACGGGTCCCCATGTAATGCTGTTCAGGTCATCAATGGTGATCACCGGGTACGCATCCAGACCAGGGAACGTCAACGAAGTACCTGGAAGTACGTTCACATTGCGGCTGAAGGAGACACGAAACTCGTTTTGCAGCGTCGGCGTAAAGGTGTGAAACTCCGACAGATTGTATGCGTAATTATTGAACGGTTGGGACGCGTTGAACGCCGGTACTTCCGCCGACACGATCGACGTCTGCTTGTTGTAGATCCAACGCCCGCGCAGTTGATCCTTCGTGCTGATGTTGTAATCGAGTGACACCAGCGCATTATAGTTGTTGGTGAAGACGGGATTATTGAATGCGATCGAGCCAACAGGAATCGCTTGGCCGAGGACGCTGATTGTACCCTGATCGTTGGTGGCGGCTGCGGGAATGTACTTTTGGAACTGAGAGAGATTCGTCGAATTGATTCCCTTGAGGGCGCCCAACTGCGAGTAGCCTGCCGCCGTGGGGGCAAGGAGCGGCGATCCAGGTACCGCCGACTGCCCGATCGGGTTGTAGTCGAAGTCGCCGAAATAGAACAGCTTATTCTTGATAATCGGTCCGCCGATGGTGGCGCCTAGGCGATTGTTATCGTAGCGTGGATTTGAGGTCAGCCCTTGACCGTTCGCGAAGAGCGCGTCCACTGCATTCAGATTGCGGTTCTGCATGTACTCATAAATGGACCCGTGAATCTGATTGGTGCCGCTCTTCACGATGGCGTTGAAGATACCGCCTGACCCACCCCCAAACTCCGGCGCGAACTGGTTCTGCAGCAACGTAAATTCGGCGATGGCTTCGTTCGAGACCGTCATCAGCGGCGCGGGATCGTAATAGTTATTGTTGCTGACGCCGTCCAGGAAGAATGAATTGTTGTCAGGCCGCTGACCGGCGACAGCGGGGCCAAAACCCTGGCCAACTCCACCCGACGTGGATACGCCGGCGCCTACCAACGCCAGGTTATAGATGCCTGAACCCGAAACGTTGGAGGTTTGAGGCAGTTCCAGCACCTGCGCCGTAGTGTATGTGGTCTGCAGTTGCGCGGTTGTGGTATCGATGGAGACGGCGCTGGCGCTTACCTCCACGGAAGTGCCCACCGTACCAACTGCCATCGTTATGTTCGCGGTTACGACGGTATTGAGCGTCAAATCCACGTTTTTCAACTGGTCAGTTGTAAACCCCGCAGCAGTTGTGGTCAGAGTGTAGCGGCCGACCGGCAGGTTTGTGAACCGATAAACACCGGTCGAGTTGCTTTTCGTCGTGGTCTTTACACCCGTGGCGTCATTCACTGCCGCGATCGTCGCGTTCGGAATCCCGGCGCCGCTGGCGTCCAAAACCGTGCCGGTCAAGTCGCCGCTGATCGCTTGCGCGCGCGCGATTCCCGAATAATGGGTTAGACACAGGGCGGCCAAAATCAGCCACTTGCTTGGACAGAAATTCGCTTTCATAGACTCCCCCTTTAGCTGCAGAAACTCGTAACCTACATAACATTCGGGACCGCGCCCCTCCGCTACCCAGCGTGGGTAAATCTTGCGAACTAGACGAGACAAGCGAAGCTTACAGGTTAGGATCTTAACAAAAACGTTAACGTCGCGCAATTGTTTTGTCAATTTCACGCCCGCTCGTTCATTGATCTGTAAGTGAATTAACTGGTAGGCGCGGCCGGGCTCGAAACATCGCCCGCCCCTATTCCGCACAACGCACAAAACGGACTGTCGCTTGGATCGGGCGACGCGTCGCTTGTTACAGTTTGCGCGCTGCTTGTGGGCATGATCCAGATGACCGCCATGTTCGTCCGGGTTCTCCGTCGTGCATCCGAGCTGACGGCGCGTATCAGTCTGTGACGGTAGTCGGGCTGGACGATACCAGCTTGTTCGGCCGGCCGCAGCTCATCCCCGGAAAGACCGTGGACCCCAAGAGCCGGCCGACGTATACACATCAAGCAACAGGTACCCGCGCTTGGGTATCTGGCAGTCACGAAAGACGAGTTCGTCGACTGTATCAATCAGTTTTACATGCACTGGCAGCGACATTCCTGTAATTTTCATTCCTGTAATCTTCCTGTGATTTTCGTTGACACGTTAGTGTGAATCGGGATATACTTTTTCAACCTTTGATCGTTGCCTGTTGATTCGAACGCCTTACTCTAAGTGCCGAGGGGGGACGGGCAGTGTTAGCAACAACATCGTTGTTGTTCTGGGCTTCGGAGCCCGCACTTTGTTCGAGGTACGCGCCCAAGCCGCCGCTCTTTCCGAAATTCTTTTTACAGCATTCAATTTTTCGATGTGACCGACGTCACGCCGTAACTAGAGTAGTCTGAGTTTTCTAAACCGTTGTTTTGGAGAGGGGTGTTTCCAAAAATGTTGTCCACTGCCATTGCTCAGAAGTTAGCTCGTTTCTCGGCCCAATTGTGCGCGTACGCCATTCTCGCGGCGATTGTGCAACTTTTCACCGTGATCAGTCCGGCTCAGTCCACTTTCGGCGAATTTGTAGGTACGGTCAAAGACCCGTCTGGCGCCGTGGTCGCCGGCTGTACTGTAACCGTCAAGAATCTTGGCACCGGTGCTACGCGAACCGCGACCACGGATTCGAACGGCGATTATACCGTGGTCAATCTCGAGCCCGGAAACTACGAAATGACCATGGAGACTACCGGCTTCCAGAAAGTCACACACCCCAATCTCCAACTTCTGTCGAGACAAACGGTTCGTGTCGACGGAGCGATGACGCTTTCGTCGCAGGCTCAAACGGTCGAAGTAAATGTGCAAGCCGAAGCTCCCATCAACACTGAGGTCTCCAATATCGCCGAGACCAAATTGGGGCGCGAGTTGATTGATCTTCCCGTGGCGCTGGGGTCGCGCGCGACGGGTTCGACCAGCGCATTCGCTACCCTTACCACGCAACCCGGCGTCGAAACCGATAACAGCGGCAATATCTCGGTCGCCGGAGCGAACATCGACATGCTATCGATGAGCATCGACGGTATCAGCACCATGAGCCCGAGGAACAGCGCGCCGCTGACAGAGCTCTTTCCATCATTCGATGGCATCGAGGAGATCCGTGTGAGCGAGGTCAATAACACTGCCGAATATGGTGGCATCAGCGACGTCACCACGATTTCGAAGGGCGGCAGCAACCAGTATCATGGCAGTCTCTTTGAGAATCACCAGAACGCCGCCTTTGCTGCTCGCAATACGTTCAGCGCCACGGTGCCCAAGCTGATCATGAACGATTTCGGAGGCTCCGTCGGTGGCCCGATCTCAATTCCCAAGCTGTATAGCGGCAAGGACAAAACGTTCTTCTTCCTAGATTGGGAGAGCCTGCGCCTGCCATTCCAACAGGTTTTGGTCGAGAGCGTTCCGTCGGTGGCGCTTCGGAGCGGCGATCTTTCAGTCTATCCCGCCGGAACTGTTAGAGACCTCAATGGAACGCCCTACGCGGGTAACCAGATTCCCATGAGCGCGATGAGTCCCGTGTCTCTGGCCATACAGAGGGAGTTGTTCCCGCTTCCAAATACCGGCGCCGCCAACTCGGTTGTCAACAACTATGTGAGCAATTTTCCGACTCCGATCAAAAGTGATCAGGGTGACACCCGCGTCGATCAAAACATAACCTCGAAACAGCAGGTCTTTGCCCGGTTTACCTATAAGGTGCGGCAGAATGAACTTTTGCCGAGCGGCACCACCAGTCCCACGAGCCTCAACGGATCCGCTCTGGGCGGTGCCGTCCAGCTCCCCCAGCATTACTGGAGTTTGACCGGTGCATATAACTACGTCATCGGACCGCATATCGTGAACGAGTTTCGAACGGGCTGGACCGGTTTCCACCAGATATTAGGCTTTGGAATCAATGGTGAGCAAAGCGCACAAGACACGGGCATTGCCCCGTATATCACGCAGTCGCCTGATTTCCTGAAAGCCGTTGACGCCACTCCTAACGTTCGAATCACTGGTTTCCAGCGAACCGGCGGGGTTGGGTCTGCTATCCAGCAGACTCAAACCTATCAGTTCCTGGACAACGTAACGATGACGGAGGGCAAGCACACCTACAAATTCGGCGGTGACTATCGTTACCTGACTGCCCTGTACACCTCAGTGTTCGATACGCTGTGGCTGGGCCGCTACAATTTCACCAGTTCCGTCATCGGCTCCACAATCGGCAATCCATATGCAGCGTTTCTGCTGGGCGTTCCGAGCAGCGACACCATCGCCACCGTCACGAGTCCCAACACCGATGCTTACGGCAGCGCCTACGCTTTCTATGCCCAGGACGATTGGAAGGTCACGCCGCGTCTCACCATCAATTACGGCATTCGATGGGAATACCACCCCATGTTTCAGGATCACAACGGAAACGTGGGGGCGTTTCTGCCCGGATACTATGCGGGGACGGATGGCTCCATCGTACACGGGGCCGTTGCGGTTCCCAACCAGAGTCTCAGCTTGGTCAATCCCGGTTTCTCCGGGTCGATCCTCCCCACTCCCATTCTGACCGCGAGCCAGGCTGGCATTCCGAACAGCCTCCGGTACTCGCAGAAGACCGACTTTGCTCCGCGCATCGGCTTTGCCTGGCGCGTCACTGCTGACGGTAAGACCGTGATCCGTGGAGGCTATGGAAAATTCATCGACTCACCGCTCGGCTACCTGATCCTATCGTCATGGGCAGTGGAGGCCAGCGACGTGGCAGGGTTCACAAACTCAATCAGTGGCGGCAAAGCGAAGTACACGTTCCCTTATCCGTTCCCGTCGAATCTGGCCCAGCCGGGCACTCAGGATTTCGATCTTTCCTACGCGCTCCACTATAAAGACCCGTATGTCCAACAGTGGAACTTCACTATCGAGCGGGACCTCGGTTTTCAGACCGGCCTACGCGTGTCCTATGATGGCAGCCATGGTACCGACCTGTCCGTGACCACGAATCCCGATCAAGTGCCGGCCAATACCATTGGATTTGCAAAAGCTAGCGCGAGTGCGCCCTATCCTCTTTGGGACGCGCTCGTCAACGTGGAGAATAGCGCATGGAGCAACTATGAGTCGTTCACAGTCTCCATCAACAAGCGCATGTCCAAAGGTCTCCAATTCCAATTCAGCTATAACCACGCCAAGAATCTTTCTAACGCAGGTGGCTTTGCTCCGGGCACTCCGGGCAATGGCATCACAGGATACGTCGGAGAAGGCGGAGGCCAAACCAGCGATTTTTATCATCCCGGTCTCGATTACGGCTATGTCCCATTTACGCGAAACCATCGCGTTATTGCGAATTTCCTGTATGAAACCTCCAGCCACAGCAGCAATAAGCTGGTGAATCAAGTTGTCGGTGGATGGGAAGTGGCGGGCCGGATGCTATTCCAGACAGGGCCGCGTTTGAGCGTGGTGGCGCCAGGGACCGATCCTTCTGGGACGAATTTCGACAACTCGTTCGACACTACCGGCGATCCGCGCGCCGACATCATCAAAGGTGTTCCAATCTACCCGACGAACAGAAACATCAACAACTGGGTGAACCCGGCCGCCTTTGCGCTGCCTCCGGATAACATCGGGCGCTTCGGCGACTCGCCGGTCGGTGCGATAACCGCTCCTGGGACACAGGAGGTCTCGCTCTCCATCTATCGCAGCTTCAAGTTTAGGGAGCGATATGCTCTACGCATAGGAGCCTCGGCGGCCAATCTCTTCAATCATCCGAACTATGGCCTGCCTAATCTGAGTCTTGGCACTCCGGGTTTTGGAACCATCAACAGCTTGCAGACCGCCGAAGACACCGGCCCCCGCGCGATCCAGCTCGGTGGGCGCATTACTTTCTAAGACGATTTGTATAAAGTAGCGCGTTGTTGTAAAACAGTGTAATAGCCAAGGAGCGAGTGTGATGATCAAGGTAGGGCTCTGCGGCGCCATCGCAGCATTGTTCGCGATGCTGTCGGCGCAGGCGCAACAAAACGCGAATCAGGCGGCGGCGAGACCTCCAGCGGCCGAGGAGAAGCCCGAAGAGGGCATCCCTGTCACCGATCCGCTCGTGATCGCAAAGTGCGGTACTTGCCACACCAAAGATGACAAGGGGAATCTTTCTCGCATCTCCTGGGAGCGCAGTACACCCGAAGGTTGGGAAGAAGCTATCAAGCGGATGGTGCGCCTCAATGGTTTGACGATTTCGCCGGCCGAGGCCCGGTCGGTAGTGAAATACCTCGCTACCTATCATGGTCTCGCGCCCGAAGAGGCCAAGTCGGTGATGTACATGCCGGAGCACCGGATTCAAGACGAACCGGTCCCGAGTCCGGCCGTCCAGACCACCTGCATGGGATGCCATCCCATCGGCCGCGGCCTTTCCTGGCGCCGGTCGAAAGAAGACTGGAAGCTGCTCACCAACATGCACGTCTTCTTGTATGCGCAAGCCGACGTCGCTTTCCGGCGTGGATTTTTCGGAGGAGGCGGCAACGCGGCTTTAATCGCGGCGGCTCCCGAGGACGCTCCGCCGCTGGTGGATCAGAGCATCGACTATCTCGCGAAGACCGCTCCTCTGCATAGTCCCGAATGGTCTTCTTGGCAAGCCCGCATGCGTGCGCCCAAGCTGGCCGGCCGTTGGCTGGTAACCGCCGACATTCCGGGCCGAGGCAAATTTTATGGCGAGATGGTTATGGAACCCGGCTCGGCCAATGACGAGTTCCAGACCCGCGTCAAGCTGCAGTCGGCGAAGGATGGCTCGACGCTTTCGCGTTCCGGTCAGGGTTTGGTCTACGCCGGATATTCCTGGCGCGGGCGATCGAAAGGATCGACTCCCGCCGGGTCTCAACCCGACGATGTCAACAAGGAAATGCGCGAAGCTATGTGGATCTCGCCCGACCAACTTTGGGCGCAGGGCCGCTGGTTTTTTGGTGAATATCAGGAGTTCGGCGCCGATGTGAAAATGGTCCGGGCTTCAGGAGAGCCAACGCTGATCGGCGTGGATCGGACCATGTTCAAGCTGGGTTCGCAGGCTAATCGTATACGCTTGATCGGAGACAATTTACCCGCCCAAGTTGCGCCGGCCGATCTGGATCTGGGTTCCGGTGTAACCGTAAAGCGTATCGTCTCTCATAATCCCGGTGAAGTGGTGGCCGAGGTCGATGTGGCAGCCAATGCCGTGCCGGGCAAGCGCGATGTGGCCTTCCGCCGCTCAGTGCTCGAGAGCGCCATAGCGGTCTACGATCGCGTCGACTATATTAAGGTGCTGCCTGAAACTGCGCTGGCGCGCCTGGGTAGCGATGTTCATCCCAAAGGTTACCAGCAGTTTGACGCGGTCGCTTACCAGCGTGGCGCCGACGACAAGCTGCATACCGCGGACGACGTCGAGCTCGGCCCCGTTGATGTAACCTGGTCGGTTGAAGAGTATCTGTCCGTTTATGGCGACGACGATAAAGACTTCGTCGGAACCCTTAGCCCGACCGGTCTGTTCACGCCTGCGCTCGATGGACCGAACCCGAAGCGTAAGTTCAGCCGCAACAATTATGGTGATGTATGGGTGGTTGCCACCGCCAAGAACGAAAAAGATAAGGAAGGCAAGCCGCTGTCCGGCCGCTCTTATTTAGTGGTCACAGTTCCGATGTATATTCACTGGGATCAGCCGGAGGTTACTAAGTGATCGCGACTGACACGCGCGTTTATCGCCTCGGTGAATTTCATACGTTTTCGGCCAGAAATCGCCGTTTTCTCTATCTGGTTCCGGCCGGTGCGATTTTCGAATTGGACGGCGCGGCCGAACTAATAATCGATCGGCTGACGGAAGGTGAAGCTTCCGAAGAGCAGTTGGTCGTCCATCTTGCCGGCCGGGGGATCCAGGTTGCTGACGCGCAAGAACTGATGGCGGAGCTGCACCAAACCCGCATTATCGTGTCCGGAGATTTTACGCCCGAGCCGCTGCAGGAAGCGCCCGCCGACTTTCCTTTGCAGACTCTGGTCCTGAATCTGACCAATCAATGCAATCTGTCCTGTCAATACTGCTACGAATTCGGCGACGACAAAGTCGCGACGCCCGAAGGCAAGCCGAAATTCATGGATTACGAAACGGCGCAGGCGTCGGTGGATTTTCTGCTGGAGCAATCGGCCGGTCGCCGCACCGTGCACATTACCTTTTTCGGCGGTGAGACGCTGATGAATTTTCCGCTGTTGAAGAAGGTCGTCACCTATGCTCACGAGCGCGCCGCCGGGCAAGGCCGCTCCATCGATTTCAGCCTGACCACTAATGCCACGCTGCTGACACCTGCCATTATAGAATTCCTGTCCGAGAATCGCATCGGGGTTACGGTCAGCATGGACGGCCCGCCCGAGCTGCACGATAAGCTCCGGGTCTTCGCGAACGGACGCGGCAGTTACGACATCATCGCCCCCCGCGTTCGCGCACTAATTGAAAATCATCGCACGCGGCCGATTACCGCCCGCGTCACGCTCACCAAAGGCGTCACCGACGTCGTCAAGATCTTTCGGCACTTGAAGAACGACCTCGGTTTCCACGAGGTAGGATTCGCGCCGGTCACCACTTCTCCCGATCGGCTGTATGCCATCAACGAGCGGGGCATGGACGATGTGCTCGCTCAGTTTCATGTGCTGGCCGACGAGTATCTCGAATATGCCCTGCGGGGCGAAATGCACGGCTTCTCGAACGTGAGCGACACTCTTTCCGAGCTGTGCCAGGGCGTCAATAAATCGCATCCCTGCGGCGCCGCGCTTGGCTTGGTCGGAGTCGGACCGTCGGGCGACATCGCGCCCTGCCATCGCTTTGTCGATTCCGACACCCACGCCCTCGGTCACATCTCCACTGGCATCGATCGCGAAAAGCAGAAGGACTTCCTGCAGCGCGGCCACATCAATTCAAAATACGATTGCCACACCTGCTGGGCGCGACCGTTGTGCGCCGGCGGATGTCATCATGAGGCTTATGTCCGGTATGGCGACACCGGCCACCCGAACCTGCATTACTGCGATTGGATCCGCGACTGGACCGACACCTGTTTGCAAATTTATGGCGCGATTAGCGCCCACAATCCTGAATTTCTTAGAGTTTTTGCCGAAAGGAAGGCAATCTCATGAAGCACCTTCGACCTCTTAATCAGAAAGCCAGCCGGATTGCCGGCCAGATCGAGCTGCCGAAAGACGACGTGGTCGCGTTGCAGAATCCCGCGCCGCAACCGCCCAAGCCGCATATCCCGATGGGCTGCTCGCTATCGTTCTCGCCCGGCTGGGAAGTGGATTCTGCCGGCGGCACTGCGGGACTTTGCCAGCCCGTCGAGCGCGACATCTACGATTGCTACGTCACCTGCTTCTGGCCCGCCCAGGTGCCAGATCACCTCAACAACTATCCGGATTGGGCCAGCAAGTGCGCAGCCGCCACGAAGGATTGGCGCAATCTCGATTTGGTTTTTCCATAGCCTCTTATGAAGACACTGCTTTCCATACTCGCGCTGTCTTGCGCCGCCGCTCAGGGCGCCACGATATTCATGGGCGCGTATCCCGACTCCGTAATCGTGTTCGATGAAGGCAAGGGACAGATCGTCGAAAAGATTCCGCTGGTCACCGGCCTGCCCACCAGCATGCGGCTGTCGATGGATCGCAAGACCATTTACGTCACCACCAACGATCACAGCGGATTAGAAGTGATCGACGTCGCCACGCGCAAAGTGACCAATCATTTTGTGCTCAACACTCCCACCAAGCGCTACCGTTTCAACGGCGGCGTCCCCGACCCTCAGGGCAAGCTCTTCTACACCGTCACCACGGAGATGAACAAGCTGAACGATCGATACGAGATCGGCAAGCTCAAGTACACCGTGATCGACCTGGCGCAACAAAAGGTAGTGAAGACCACGGACATCGCTAAGGAAGATGAAAATGCCAATGCCGGCTATTATGGGCGGGCCGCGTTTGAAATTTCGCCGGATGGAAAATACCTATACCAATTCCGCGACAAGGTCGTGATCCTCAATGCCGACGACTTTAAAGTAGTGGACCGCCTCGACTTGGCCAAGCCGGATTTTGCAGACATGGAAAATGTCGGTTTTGGCGGCTTGCTCGATTCCATCGGCGAGCCGGGCAAGCACATTTCGCTCTTCAACGCCGCCGACCCGGTGGTGCATAACCGCATGTTCGGCATCGCCCGGTTCGATTTGAGCACCCGGCAGGTTGACTTTACTCCCATCGGTCCTTCCCCGGCGGGCATGGCCGGACTGCAAGTCGCGCCGGACAAGAAGAATGCCTACACAGTCATCACAACCGGGAACCTCGGGACTAAGCGTTGTGAGTTTTGGGCCTTCGATCTGGGAAAGAATAGCGTCACTCAGACCATGGAAGTGCCTTGCAGGTCGCGCTTCAGCTTCGGCATGGCCGGCGACGGCAAGAAGCTGTACATTTATGGCGCTGGATTCGAGATCGAAGTTTACGATGCCGCGACGCTGAAATACGAACGCACCTGGGACTTGAATAACGACGTGACCGGCGCTGGAATGATTGTTCTCCCGGCGGGCCCTTAAAAACCGGCTTACTGGCTATAAAAGATATTACGACGGGAACGTCCAATCTGGCCGCGACACCCGTCCCACATCGTCACCAACCGGCAAAAAAGACGCGACGACTCGCCACTTAAATTGTCTGCTCCGCATGTTTTTCACGGAACTCTTCGAGCGCCGTTTTGGTGTGGCGAAGGATCTTGCCCAATCGGAAATCCGCTGCGCCGATTCCGTAGCGGCGAGCACACGAGCCCCTTTATTTTCTGGTAGGCGCGGCTGGACTCGAACCAGCGACCCTCAGCTTAGAAGGCTGAAATTGGGCGACCCTCATGCACCTACGAGCCTTCAATAACTTCAGCGGGAAATCTATATACCCGAATCGTCCGAAGCTTGTGGTCATGGCGGCGCTAACAAACGCCTTCCCGCCCTGCAAGCGGACTGAGCGAGACGCCGTGGCGCATGTGCGACTCCGCTACAATGGCTCGTATGAATGACGAAGAAAAAACACGTCTGGAGAACGGGCTGAAAGTCATTCGGGACGGATGGGAGCAGTTCGGGATTACTAAGGATGAAGCCATACAAATCGTAGTGGATGCGATTGCTGGTCGTAATTTGATTAGTGTACCAACCACATCAACGCCCGCTCAGGAACCAATTCCCTTCAAGGAACCTGATAATCGCCCCAGAAAGATCCTATTAGAAGATGAACGCGAAAGCGATACACCACACGCCAGCGCCCTCTTCAGATGAGATTCCTGAAGGTCCCAGGAAGATCATCCTCTAGTGGAGTCTGAATAACGCAGGTGCGTCAATGCGGGTTGCGCCTGCCTATCTTCGTCCCCTACCGCCCCTTCCACCCATCTGTCGGGTCGTCTTCTTCCGTCCTGGTTTGTATTTCTCCTTCGGTTTTTCCTTCGGCTTTTTCGTCATGCACTTACTATAAATCGGAGTAGGATCTTCAAAGTCTCGCTGGTAGGGACGATCGGCGTGACGTGCATGCGGAGGTGAAAACCTAGTATGCAGTCGCGGCTACATTGACAGGACGGTGGGGAGGAACGAATTCGAGAGGAATCCTTCGCGGCCGGCGTCCCTCGATTTGTGAGAGCTTGGCTTCGAGCGCTGTAAAATCGTCCTTTAAAAGATCCAGTTGGGCTTTCAATCGAAGCATATTGTTGGTGACTTCTCTATTTGCATTGATTTCTCTGTTGGTCATCTTCGCTTTTGCAGCAAACATATCGCGGCGTTCCATGCTTTTTCCATACTCTACGCTAATGTCAATGATCTTGCTGTAGAGATCGTTTTCCTGCTTCCGTAGGTCGGTTGTCTTCGTGACCTTATCGAGTTCATGCGGTTGCCACTGCCAAAACGCACCCGGTCCAACAATCGTTCCGATTACGAACGCGATCACAACGCCGACGATGGGAAGGTTCTTTTTTAGCCGTTCAATCATCTCGTGCCACCGGTTCACAACTCAATTATACCGTCACCCCTGCTAACCAGAAACACAAAAGGTCAGCCACCATCGCGGGCAACTGACCTCGTATGTAGGCGCTCAGAAGTTTTGAATCTCGGCGGCTGACTGCCGAACCAACGCCGTCATCACCACGGCGTACAGCATCGCCAGCGCCGTGAACACCGCCGGCACCACGACCGTCCTCCGCCCCCGCTGTGCTCGAAACGCTGACAGACCCGCATCTCGGAGTTCGTGATTCGCCCCCCGACCGTGGCCTTGTTGTCCATTGCTCCTTCGAAGGACCGCAACGCTTGACGATACCAGCCGATGGTGCGTTCGGTGACGGATTTGAGGTACTTCCGCTCCTGAATGAACCGCTCCGTGAGATCTGGCTTTGCTGGTGCCTGCGATTCTCCGATAGCCGATCCCGAAGCCAAAGCCACAGTCGAATTAACTGTATTGTTCATGTTTCCTTCAAGACAGGGGGTCTTTTGGAGGTTGCTGGACGATGCCGGATGACGCGCGACGAGAACCAACTTATGTATCTACAGATATATAGAGGAGTTCTGGTAGGCGCGGCTGGACTCGAACCAGCGACCCTCAGCTTAGAAGGCTGATGCTCTATCCACCTGAGCTACGCGCCCATGGAAAAACGAATCTACAAGTTGAGTTTACGATGCCGCGATCGATTTTGCATCGGCTAGCTCTACCGCCTGGAACAATCCCTCTGCCATCCAGTCGCGGAACCATTCGAACAATTGCGATTGCTTCACAGCCGGACGCCACTTTCGCGTCAGGACGGCCATGATGGCATCGCCCATCGTTCTTCCGGACGCCAGCGCCGAAAGCAGCTCATAGGAGGGTTCGGCGAGATCCATGCGATGGACCTGATAGTGGCAGCGATATGCTACCACCCAGGTCTTCTTGCGAGCGAGTCGGGGAAACAGATTCTCTTCGTCCACTGCGCCGACGTACCTGCTCACCGGGTGGTCGAATGCGAGCAACCGGAACGCCTCGATGGGCTTCAGCCGCGCCGTCTCCCAGGCCCCGCTGGGCACTGCATGCACCGCGTCTGGCGTCAAAGGCGGGGTTTCGTTCGCATCAAACACCATAGTAAGCGCATACTCCAGCCGCGCCAGATCCACGCAGAAATCTTTCCTCGGCAGATCGCTGAGCGTTGCTACAAACTCAGGAAGATGATCGCCCAGCCGGTTCAGCGTATAGCTGCGCGACGGATAAACCTCCACGTACCGTGTTACCAGACGCTTAAACTCTTCGGCCCCCAGGAAATGTTTCAACGCCGGATAGTCGATCGCCAGCGCCTCCTCCATGCGCGGCAGATACATGTCGCGGTAAATATCCAGGCGATCGAGCGCGGAGAGCGTCTTGGAAGGAAGCACCCAGCCGCCGGCTAAGTCGGCTTCTTTTGACGTGCCCGGTCCCACGATATAGCCCTGCATCCAGCGCTGAAGCTTTTCCAGGCCCGGATCAGTCGCCATAGGCTACCACCTCGCGTTGTTCGGGCTTTCCCGCTCCCGAATCCTCCTGCTCCCGGAACCGGCGCGCCTTCAGCGCTTCGCCATGAACAATGTCGAACTCCGGAATGTTAGCATCCCACTCCAGCAGCGTCGCCACGCCCCCGAGCCGCCGATGCGCATAGCGATAAAGCTTCCAGACCGTCTCGATGACGTAATCGCTGTGCGTGTCCAGGATGTGAGTGCCCTTGTTGGTATGACCGGCCAGGTGCATCTGCACCACGCGATCGCTCGGAATCCGATCGATGTACGCCTCGGGGTCGAAGCCATGGTTGAACGAGCTGACGTAGACGTTGTTGACATCCAGAAGGATGCCGCAATTGGCTTGCTCCGCAATGGCCGCCAAAAACTCGCTTTCCGGCCACGTAGATGCGGCGAACTCCAGATAAGTGGAGGCGTTCTCGAGCGCGATCGGCCGCCCAAGAAAATCCTGAATGATCTTCACCCGCTCTATCGCGTGCCGCAGCGCCTGGTCCGTGTACGGCATCGGCAACAGGTCGTGCGTGTTCAGCCCGGTGACACCGGTCCAACAAAGGTGGTCGGAGATCCAATGGGCTTTGATCCGCTTTGCCAGCGCTTTTAGCTTTCGTAGGTAATCGAAATTAACAGCGTCGGTGCTGCCGACCGAGAGCGAGACTCCATGCAAGACTACCGGGTAACGTTCCGCCACCTGATCCAAAACATGCAATGGCCGGCCGCCGGTGTCCAGGTAGTTTTCCGACAGTACCTCAAACCAATCGACGGCTGGATTGTTCTTCAGGATGTAGTCAAAATGCACCGAGCGCAACCCGATGCCAAAACCAAGATCCGGATATCCACACCGATTTGCCATAAAACTGACTCTGTACACTAAGAATACCAATTACCGAATATGTCATCCTGAAAGTACGTAGCGGATGGGTACACCGAAAGCGGATTTGGCGCGTCCAAGGAGCATGGTTCGGCCGAGCATGGTTCGGCGGCGGCTGGTAGCAGTCTGCGGACTATCCGCGATAGTTCTATTTTGCGTCGCGCTCTCCTTCGGCCAGAAGTTTCGCGAGTATCCAGGCTGGGAGTATGAGAATTTTCCGCTCCCTTCCGACTATCAGGTCCCCGGAGAATGGACCTTTGCGCGGTTGATGTACCCTTCGGTCCGTTTCAGCGACCGCCCCTACACTCCTTATTGGAAACAGGGCGGCACGAATTGGACCATCGATTATCCGCGCTCCGACCGGCATCTGTCGGAGGCCGTGCGCCGGCTGACCAGAATCCAGACGCGTTCCGTCGAGCAGCCCATAGACCTGGATGAAGGCGACGACGTGTACAACTGGCCCTGGTTGTACGGCGTAGAAGTCGGTCATTGGGACCTCACCGACCAGCAAGCGGCCAAGATGCGCGATTTCCTCTTGCGCGGAGGGTTCTTCATGTGCGACGACTTTCACGGTACCCACGAATGGAACGTTTTCATCGCCGGCATGAATCGCGTCTTTCCGAATCGTCCCATCGTCGATATCGACAACAGCGATCCGATATTCCACACCATCTTCGACCTCGATGACCGTTATCAGGTTCCCGGCGAGCAATACCTCTACCCCCCACACCATATGTGGGAGCACGACGGCTACGAAGCGCGCTGGCGCGGAATCTACGACGACAAAGGGCGGCTGATGGTGGCGATCTGCCACAACATGGATCTAGGTGATTCGTGGGAGCACGCCGACAACCCGAAGTACCCGGAGCGATTCTCCGCCCTGGGCATCCGCATTGGCGTCAACTACATCACTTACGCGATGACCCACTAAGTGGGGCAGGTCCCCGTCCTGCCAATTTCAACTCTTCATCCGGTCAGTGCCCATGCCGTGGTCCAAGCCGGATGATCTCGTCGCTACTTACTTCACCACGGTCAGGCTATTTTGCCACGCGGTGTCTTCACCGCAAATCGTGGTAACGAATAACGGCGCCATGAGCGCCTCATTCACCGCGCTGGCTCAGGCGCTGTCGCCGTCGTTCTTTGTATTCAGCGATAACCAGCACGTGGCGGCCGTCCACCTGGATGGGACTCTGTCTGGTAGGCCCGGCGAGTTTGTCCGCGCCCGGCTATACCTTTTCCCCCGCCAATCCGGGTGAAACAGTTGCTGTCTACGCCAATGGCTTTGGCCCTACAGCGATGGACGTGATTACTGGATCAACGACCCAAGGCGGAGTGCTATCTCCGCTGCCGGTGATCGCGATTGGTGGCAAGAACGCTACGGTGCAGTTCGCAGGCCTCGTCTCGCCGGGCCTGTTCCAGTTCAATGTGATAGTGCCGAGCTCGTTGGCGGATGGGGATCAGACGATCACCGCGGCGTACAACGATACGACCACGCGGCAGGGCACGCTGCTGTCGGTGCACCGGTGAACCAGCCCGCTCAGGCAGCGCTTGCGAGAGAGGCCGAGTTCTAACAGCGCCCTCAATATTTGCTGGGTGATTTGCCCCAATGCCCCGAAAAGAAGGTCGGGTTCAATGCAGAACCCGACCCGTTGAAACCGTGTTGGGGCCCGGAGGAGTCGGCCCCAGCGCGGGTGCTACAAACTGTTAGTTAACAGCCACCGTTGACCGGACCTGCGCGCATAGGGCGCGCTTTTTCTCCAGCCACGCATACCATTCATCCAGGTTCGCGCCGGTCGCCGCCGAAACTTCCAGAATTTCAACGCCGGGGTGAACCTTAAGCACGTTTTCCTTTGCTTTTGCGATATCAAACTGAACGAAAGGAAGAAGGTCGATCTTGTTTATAATCACCAGCCCCGCACGCGAAAAGGCGGCCGGATACTTTAAAGGCTTGTCTTCTCCCTCGGTAACGCTGAGAATGACGATCTTAGCATGCTCGCCCAGGTCGTAGCTGGAGGGGCAAACCAGATTGCCCACGTTCTCTATAAACAGGTAATCGAGGCCAGTTAGATCCCAGTCTTCAGCCGCCAGAGCCAGCTCGATCATGCGCGCGTCCAGGTGGCAGGAACCGCCCGTGCATATCTGCCGAACCGGAAACTCATACTTAGCCAGGCGTTTAGCGTCGATATCGGTCTGATGTCGCCGGCGAGTACTGCTACGCCTGTGTCCGGAGGAAACATTGCCAGTGTCCGCTCCAGTAGTAAGGTCTTTCCTGCACCTGGGGAACTTATCAGGTTGGGGCAGTAAACGCCATTTTCACGGATACGCTCGCGCAACGACTTGGCCAGCCGATCATTCTCGCTCAAGACCTTTTGCTGTACTTCGATAGGGTTCAAGGCTCCTCCAACTCCACGTATGCCAGTTCCAGCTCAGTGCCGCTGACCGGCTCGGTGGTTACTGCAGGGCAGTTTGGACAGTCTATCTGGAAATCCTTCAGAGCAAATACAGTGCCACAAGCCGGGCATCGGTTTTGCCGGGGCCGGAACTCGATATCGATGGAGGGTGGGTTTCCGAACCCAGCACCAGCGCTTCAAAACAAAACCGGAGGGAACCCGGGTACACACCCGACCCCTCGCCGATTCGCAAGCCTACCTTTCAGCAGTTTCAAACCAGGATGACGTTTGGCTTCGTTTTGCGCGGCAATTGATCTCCGGCAATCGCCAATAATTTGTCTTCGTTAGCTACGTAGAGCGGATCGAGCCCAGCATTTCACACGCGCCGCACACTTCTTCGCGAATCAAACAGCCGCAGCCCGCTCATCGGAATCCTGCCGGCCGCAAAGATGTGAGTGATAGGGCGCAAGCCCGGCCTGTATCCAGTCTTAATTCGGAGTATGCTCTGAATATGCGGGTGCTCTTGATCGCAGTCACTGCTCTCGCTATCCGAGCCCAGACGCCGCCAGATCCCACCGATGTGCTGGCCCAGGCCCGCGACAACTTGGTCGAGCGAGCCAAGCGGCTGCCGAATTACACCTGTGTTCAGACTGTTGATCGCAAGTATCTTGTGCGCTCCACACCCACGCCCCCTTACGCATCCTGCGATCAGATGAGCGCCGCCGCCCGCAAGAAGTCCTACGCGCTCAAAGTGGACGCCACCGACCGGCTGCGTCTGGATGTCAAAGTCTCTGGCGGCGAAGAGATCGGGTCGTGGGCCGGCGCCAATCGCTTCGATCCGCGCAGCATCGTGGATCTGGTGGGCGGTCCTTTTGGCAGCGGTCAGTTCGGGCCGCTCGTTCTGGATGTGTTTGTCAACATCGGCGCAACTTTCCAATACGTCGGCCAGGACTCTCAAAACAATTCCTCACCATTCCATTACACATTTCAAGTTCCGGTTGCAGCCAGCCACTTGATGATCCGTGACGCGGGCGGCGGTGGTTGGATTGCAACTTCCTATGACGGAGACTTTTGGATCGATCCTGATTCGTACGATCTCCTGCGCTTCAGTGTTCGAACCAGTGAGTTATCACAAGAAACCGACGCGTGCGAAGCGAAGATGGTCGCAGACTACGCCCGAGTCCACTTTGACAGCGGAGACTTTCTGGTACCTCGGCAAAGTACGCTGCACTTCATTATGCGTGACACAGAGGAGACGGAGGTTGCGTCCAGGTACTCGAGTTGCCGGGAATATCGCGGGCAATCGACTCTCAGCTTCGTTGAAACGCCGTCCCACAATGCCGCCGCATCGCAGACTACGCCTGCTCAGAAATCTCTTCCGGCCGGTCTAAAGATCACGCTGGCTTTTGCTTCGGTCATCGACACGGACACGGCCGCTGCCGGCGACGCAATAGCGGCCAAGGTCCTCAAACCCGTGCGAGATAATCGATCCAAAGATACTTTGATCCCGGCGGGTGCGACTGTTCAGGGACGGATCATTGTGATGAAACGTTGGCTGGCGGCGCCGGCGTTCCACATCGCGGTATTGCTCGAGGCTCTGATCGTCGACGGAGTATCATCGCCACTTCACGTCAAACTCGATCGAACGGATGAACTCGGGAACGCGCGAACGGCATCGACAGGGTTGCTCCAGCGAGGAACGACAATCATCCTGCCGCCTATCGGGCAATCCACCAACGCGGGCTCGTTCGTCTTCCGCACCGACAAGAGTCGTTACGTTGTTCCAGCCAATTATGAATCGACCTGGGTGACCATCCCGCCGCCTATAAGGCCGGAGCGCTAACGCGTATCCTTCTTGGTCAGGCGCGCGTCCGTTTCCTTGGCGCGGAATTTGGCGATGCGTTCGATTAACTTCACCGGGATCGGCTTAGAAAGCGGGAAGCGGATCGTGCCCTTACTGACCTCGTATGGCTCAAGGTCGTCCTGGAACGCGGCGATGAGTTGATCAGTGGCCGCATAGACCGAGTAATGCTGTTTCACCGCTGCGAAATAGAGCAGCACGCGACCGTGTAGTTTGTATGCCGGCATGTGGTACGAGATGCCTTCCTCGGCTCCGGGTACGGCCTTGCGGATGGTGCTCCGCACGCGCTGGAGCGCACGCTGCACCGTTTCGGGCTGCGAGGCGATGTACTCGTCCACCGACTTGAACTTGATTTTAGCCACAGGCTTTACAGCTTAAACCAATACACCGGGGCACAAGCGGCCACAGCCGCGACGACTTGCAGTCCCAGCACGCGCAAGGCTTGACCTGGTGCCTGCGGCAGCCATTTCAGTGCGAAATAACCCATGGCTGGTAGCTGTCCGGCCATGAGAAGTTGCCAAAGATGGGCCGCGGTTCCCTCGTCGGCTTCACGCGCGACCCCGAAGATTGCTATGTGACCCAGCACCACGGCGAGTGCGGCTATTGACATCGCGATTGGAAGCAAGGCGCTTGGCTGCTTCAGCGGTGATACGTTCATAATATTCAAAGTACTTTGTATTGTAGAGTTACGAACGCCTTCTTGTCAATGCGGACAAATCGATCCTCTGGGGAATTTCACCCCCAAGCTTGCGTCAATTCACCTCCTGGCCTCCATTTTTCAACAGCCTACGATGGCCAGTGAGTCGAGCCACCCAAGCAACCGAGCAGCAGCTGGATGCTAGCGCCCAAGTGCAGTTTCGTCAGATCCAAACGGCGCGGCAATGTAAGCGAAGTCTTCCTCGCTTAAAAGATATACCGTTGAGGATGTCCGGAAAATCGTAGAAAGTTGACGACTCTCCCCCAGAGCTAGTAAGCTCTGGGGAATTTCTGGCAAGAAAAGGAGAGTCGTGTGAAGAAAAGATACCAGATCAGTAAACGTCGTGCAGCCAAGTCGTTCCAGGACTGGGCGGCGACCAACCGTAAACCCATCCAGCTCACGTTTCCGACACAGAGCCTCGCCGAATTAAGTCAGCGCAGTCTGGGGGATCTGCTGCGGAGCGTGGGGAAGCTGTTTATCGAGACCGTAATGGAAAGTGAGGTGGAACAAGTAGTGGGCCAACGCAGCCAGCCGAACCAAAACCGGGGGGCCTATCGTTGGGGGAGCGAAACGGGCTTTTGTGTGATCGATGGCCAGCGGGTGCCGATCCAGCGGCCACGGGTGCGCAGTCGGGCCCAGAACAAAGAGATACCGCTGGGAAGCTACGAACTGTTCCAACGCGCATCTCTTATGGAAGAAACCGTCTGGCACAAAATCATGTATGGGCTCAGCATGCGCAGTTACAAAGAAGTGGTGCAGCAGTTCGCCGACGCCTATGGATTGGAGAAGAGCACGATCAGCGACCACTTTATTGAGGCCAGCCGGGTAAAGTTGGAGCAGTTGATGACGCGCTCTCTAGCCAATGTGGCCTTGGTAGCCATGTTGATCGATGGGACGGCTTTCCAAGGAGAGAATCTCATCGTTGCGGTGGGTATCGATCGAACGGGCCGCAAGATTGTATTGGGGCTGCGGCAAGGGGCCACCGAAAACGCCATCGTGGTAGGCGAGTTGCTGGGAGAACTGGCCGAACGGGGTGTGGATTTCAATACACCACGGCTATATGTCATGGATGGCAGCAAAGCCATTCGACGGGCCATCACCAACTACGCTGGCACGGCCGCCTTTTTGCAGCGCTGTCAGGTACACAAGATTCGAAACGTGACCGAGTATCTGCCCGAAGCCTCTCGGCATGCCATCAAGTTCCGCATGCGGGCGGCCTATGAGATGGATGAAACCGCCGACGCCCGTCAGGCGCTCTACAAATTGCACGACGAGCTCATGCAACTGAACCCCAGCGCGGCGGGGAGCCTGGCGGAGGGGTTAGAGGAAACCTTGACAGTTTTGGAGCTCCGCCTCACACCCCGGTTGCGTCGATCTCTGGCCACCACTAACGCCATCGAATCCGGCTTTTCCATCGTGGAAGATATATGCCGGCAGGTGAAACACTGGCAAGGTAGCGATCACCGGCTCCGCTGGGTTGGCTCCGCACTACTGCATGCCGAAGGTCGCTGGAATCGCTTGCATGGTTATCGCCACATGCCGGTTTTGATCAACGCTCTTGAAAGCGCTTATCAACTGCGGTGTAATCGAAAGGCAGCCTCTTCGGCTGCCTAACTGAGGTCTAGAGGGTCGCCAGTTTCAAGACAATCCGGACATCCTCTATACCGTTGACTTCGCCACGACCAATTTTTCCTGCCGCCTTTCAATAACCTCCCCGAGCCCGCCTGTCAACTCGTTCCACCGGCATGTTAATCCGGTATCGGGCAATATGTGGGATATCAGCAGTTCGAGCCAAACCTGCGCAGCGTGGCTTCGTTTTTTCAATTCACGCGTTCGGCCTCCCCGCCCGGCCGCAAGATGCATCAATTGTCTTCTCAGCGCGCCCCATCACCTCATCGGGCGTTGGCTTCGTTTTTTCGAATGCCCGCTCGCCCCCCCGGCCACGCGCATCATTAATGTTGGCCTCCCTCTATACGAACCCACGGGAGGGCGGCCAGGGCGTCGTTTCGGCTGCGAACGAATGAGCGTCTGTCCGGACAATGTCGTTCTCAAGGTCGGCGCAGGCAAAGTGGCCGAAACAATCTAAGTGGTCAAGAGGTTATAAATTTTTTTTATTGCTGGTTTACGTACCATTGGTACTGGGGTAGGAGTCAAACACTTGAGGTCTGAGTTTGTCACCTGCGGGCGCACGTGTCCAAAACCATGAAAACACTGGCGATACACGACGCTGCCCGAAGTGTGGATCTGCACAGATTTGCCCGTCACGGCTGCGTTCGCTAAAAGACTGGGTGTTGTTTGTCTTATTTCTTAATCCCTACCGGTGTGCACAGTGCTTGCGGCGGTTTTTCCGATTTCGTTCTCGCTGGGCCAGGCGGGCAGTAACAGTCACGCTGTGCTTGATTCCCGTAATCATTCTAGCGGCGTGGTTTCTCGAGCTACGATCTCTCCAGAAAGTGCGCGCACTCTCAGCGCCCGATCAGACCAAGTCGGAACCCGGACAAACGAAGACCATTCAGCAACTGTTGGACAAACGTTGACTGTCCGCGGCGCCGCGCTCCGCTCACTCGAATTCCCGAACCGGAGGAGCTTGACCGGCGCCTACGCGTCTGTAAAGAATCGGCGGACTTTCGCGTCCCATGGAAGGGGAGATGAATCATGCCACCGTTGACGGCCTTTTTTCAATCCAAAGCGCCCACTCCATCAGGTCACCTAGGTGCGCCAGAATCGGCCCAGCTGTGCGCCCCTTTTCCGCCGGTCGAAATTCGGCAAATGTATCGGACGCACCACGTACCGCTTTAGCACCCCGATATGCGAGAGTGGCAAGAGTGTGCCGCAATAATTCGCGCGCAGCATCAAGAACGACAGACGACAATGAAGAGGGTGCCATCCAAATATCATCTCGTGTTGCTGGCCGTGTGCGGCTGCTCGTTGGCCGCTCAAGACACGGGCGCGCCAGACAATACTAGCAGTGCCGATCCGCCGGAGCGCTGGAATCTCTACTATCAAGCTACTTCCATCGGCCAGCATCACGGCACATTCAACTCTCCTTACCAAGGGCCTTTCAGTCTCCAGTCCTATCCCGAGCGCGCTGTTTCGCTGACCACTACGTTGTTCTTCGGACTGCAACTGGACCAGAACACTCAGTTCTATTTCGATCCCGAAATTGCCGGCGGCAGAGGGCTCAGCAGGGTCGACGGCCTGGCTAACGCACCCAATGGTGAATTGCCGCGCATCCAGACCGCCACGCCGAAGCCGTACGTCGCTCGCGTCTACATTTCTCACGATTTTGGCTTTGGTTCAGAAAAAGAGCATGTCGAAAGCGAGTCAAACCAGCTTGCGGGCGAGCGTCCCATGAATCGTTACACCGTAACGGTCGGACGATTTACAGTCACAGATTTCTTCGACAACAACAATTACACTCACGACCCGCGCACTCAATTCCTGGCCTGGGGAGTGATGTACAACGGCGCTTGGGATTATCCAGCCGACACTCGCGGCTACACCTGGGGAATAGTGCAAGAGCTACACACGCTCAATTGGTCATTCCGCTACGGCGCCACCGCAGAGCCCAAGGTTGCGAATGGCGGAAGCTTCGACCGCCGCGTCTTCCGCGACCGCGGCGACACCTTTGAGGTCGAGCGCCGCTATTCCATTGGCGATCATCCCGGCGCTATTCGTCTGCTCGGATTCCTGAATCACACCGACTCAGGCAGCTACGCCGCCGCGCTGCATCTGTCCGAGGAAACCGGAACAAGACCGGATGTCACGGCTGTCCATCGCGCTGGGACTCTCAAGTATGGGACCGGCATCAGCTTCGATCAGGCGCTTCCGCTAGACCTCGGTTTCTTCACCCGCCTAGGCTGGAACGACGGCAAAACCCAGGACTTTGCGTTTACTGCGATTGATCGCCTCGCCAGCGCGGGCGTCTCTCTTAAGGGCGCCCGCTGGAAAAGAAAAGAGGATGTCGTCGCCACTTCCTTCACAGCCGCTGGACTCTCCGGCGTGCATGCGCTGTATCTGGCCCGCGGTGGTTACGACTTTCTGATTGGAGACGGCCGCCTGAACTACGCGCCAGAGTATCTTTGGGAAAGCTACTATAGTGCCCGGCTGTTCCCGGGCTTCTATGCGACTTTAGATGCGCAGCATTACAACAACCCGGCCTACAACCATGATCGAGGCCCGGTCTGGATCGAAAGCATCCGGCTGCACATGGAATTCGGACTGAAGCCGGGGAAGGCAAAATAAAATTGATATGAGCCGGGTGCCGGAATCCTTGCGTGCGCTGCTTACGAGTCTGATCGATTACGCCGGCCTCTATCCGCCAGCCGCACTCTCACTGCCGGCCGCCATCGCCAATTACGAGCGCTATCTGGCGTCGCCTGAAAGCTGGATTCTGAATCGCCTGGTACTGCCGGTTTCTGATCTCGGCAATCTGACTCCAGGCGAGAATTGGCGCGTCACGCTGCTCGTGAATGACGAACCAGGACCGCTGCCGCGTCAGGTGGAGACGCTCGAAACGAAGCTACCTCGCAAGCTTTCGCTACCTACCTATTGCGAGGCGCCTCTCGATCAGATTACCGGCGCATTCGCAAAGGTTCGAACCGGTGGATTGACGCCTGGCGCTGTACCGATGCCCAGTGAGATCGCTGAGTTTCTGCGCGCTGCCGCCGCGCGGCGCGTGCCATTCAAAGCGACAGCCGGGCTGCATCATCCGATTCGAGCCGAGCATCCGCTTACATACGCTGCGGACAGCCCGCATGCCATCATGCACGGGTTCATCAATGTTTTCGTAGCCGCAGCTTTTTCCTGGCAGGGCATCGATCGCGCGTCGGTCATCGGCGTTTTGCACGAATGCGATCCGGAGAGCTTCGAATTCTTGGATGACTCGTTAACGTGGCGCGGCAGGAGCCTCGGGACCGCGCAGATTGCGCCGGCTCGGCGCGATTTTGCGCACAGCTTTGGGTCCTGCTCGTTTGAAGAGCCGGTGGGCGATTTGAAAGCGTTGGGGTGGCTCACATGATCGATGCGACGCATGATCCGGCGCTTCAGAGTTGGGTGGAATCCGCCAATCAGCCGGATAGCGATTTCCCGATTCAGAACCTTCCGTACGCGACCTTCTCTCGAAAGGGACACGAGCACACGCGGCTGGGAATCGCAATCGGGGACATGCTACTGGATGTGGGCGCGGCTTTCCAGATCCAGTCGCTGGAGGCGTTGATGGCACTGCCTCAGTCTTTGCGCATCGATCTGCGGCGGCGGGCGAGCGAATTGCTGTCGAAATTTTCCACCGGCGCGGAACGTTTCTTGACGCCGCTGGCCGACGTCGATCTCCTGTTACCCTGCAACATTCCCGATTACACCGACTTCTATGCGTCCATCCATCACGCCACCAACGTCGGCTCGCTGTTTCGCCCCGACAATCCGCTGTTGCCCAACTACAAATGGATCCCGATCGCATATCACGGCCGGGCGTCTTCAGTCGTTGCGAGCGGAACGCCGGTGCGGCGGCCGCGGGGACAAATCGTATCCAAGCCGGGTGGGCCGCCGGTCAACGAGCCGTGCCGGATGCTGGACTATGAAATCGAGCTGGGAGCCTTCCTGGGACCCGGCAACACGCTGGGTGAGCTAATCCCCATCGCGCGGTCGGAAGAGCACATCGTAGGCGTGTGCCTGCTGAACGATTGGTCGGCGCGCGACATTCAAACCTGGGAGTCGCAGCCGCTGGGTCCATTCTTATCGAAAAATTTCGCGACGTCGGTTTCGCCTTGGGTGATCACGCTGGAGGCGCTGGAGCCATTTCGATGCCCTGCCCCACCGCGGCCTGCCGGCGACCCGGCCCCATTGGCTTATCTTGCTCCCGCCGGCGACACGGCTTTCCGCGTCACCTTGGAAGTCTGGCTTCGATCGGCGAGGATGCATGAACCTGTGCGTGTGAGCCAGACCGATTTCTCGACCATGTACTGGACGCTGGCCCAGATGGTCGCGCATCATACTTCGAACGGCTGCCCGCTCCGGCCGGGTGATTTGATCGGCAGTGGGACAGTTTCCGGACCCGAGAAACACAACCGCGGATGCCTGCTCGAGATGACGCGGCGCGGAGCGGAGCCTCTAACTTTGCCTACCGGCGAAGAGCGCCGATTCCTTGAGGACGGCGATGAAGTGATCCTGCGAGGCTGGTGCGAGGCGCCCGGGTTTCGGCGGATCGGGTTGGGCGAGTGCCGAGGCAAGGTACTTTCGGCTCTGTCGTAGAGTAAACACTAATGCCGCGGTCCACAATCGTGTCCTTACTCCTTTCAAGCGCCATAGCCGCTCTTGGACAATCGATCCCGCCAGCTTCGTTAAGCTGTCCAAGTACGTTGAAGGTAACGGAGACCGCCTCGCCCGTAGATGCGTGGAAAAGTGATTCGACGCCCAAGGAACATAACTTCGAACGCGTCTCCATTTACAACGTCGACAAAGACGGCCGAGAATATGACCTGGCTCCAGATGGACAAACGCGGACCGGCGGGAAGGTCGTCCAGACTTGGAACTTGAAGGACTATCGCAGCATGAAGATCTTTCTCCGTTGCCGTTATCACGACACCACGGTGGTCTTATATACGGAAGCGCCTGCTCCCCTCGCCATGTGCACCTTCACATTCGCATTAGACAAGAACGGCAACTTCATCGGCAAATCCGATTTGGTCTGCCGCCAATAAACAGCTGACAATTTCTTGCCGTTGCCAGAACCCTGGCAGAGCCTAGCATTGATTAGATGGGGCTTCGTGTTGGGTGTCGGCGTGCTCTCAGTCTTACGGAGTAATACATTGGCTACACCTCAATCGGCTCTCAGCCGACAACCAACCACGCGAGAACCGGCTCATCGGCCACAGCGGCCTGGCCGTCTCGATCTTGCTTTCTTGGCCGGCGTCGTGATCGCCCTGGGAGCTATTGTCATTGGGATCTGGGCCACGCACGTTGGTTTCACTTACTTTTTGCAGCCGACCGGTGCGGTGATTGTTTTAGGCGGAACCCTGGGCGTGATCCTGATCACTACGCCAAAACACTTACTGTTGCATTCGGCTCAGCGGATCACGGAACTTTTCACGGTCAATGAGGTGGACCGCGGAGCGTTGATCGAAGAAATCATTGTCCTGTCGAGAATTGCGCGGCGCGGCGGGGTCATCGGGCTGGACGCGGCGATCCCGAAAACGGCTAACGTGTTTCTCCGCGACGCGCTGCAACTGGCTGTGGACGGCCAAAGCCGTGACGAACTGCAGGTGGTCCTCGAAACTCAGCTTAGAATGAACGAACGCCACGGTGAGAGCGACGCGAAGGCGCTCGAAGTCGCGGGAGGATTCGCGCCTACTATCGGAATCATCGGCACGGTGGTCGGCCTGATTGAAGTGCTGCGGCAGTTTTCGAATCTTCAGGCCGTTGGTAGCGGGATCGGGACGGCATTCGTCTCCACCATCTATGGCTTGGCGTTGGCAAATCTGTTGTTACTGCCGGCCGCTCACCGCATTCGGGCGCGCGTGGCTGAGAACTTTGAAACTCAGGAGCTGATCATCGAAGGAGTGCTCTCGGTCATCGATTGCCTGCATCCGGCGCTGCTCCGGGTCCGCTTAAACTCCTTTATACGCCACCCGAAGTCGAATGCCGCGTAAACCATCGTATCTACAGGCGGACAGCGCCTCACACAACCGCTGGCTCATCAGCTACACCGATATCGTAACCATCCTGCTGATCCTGTTCGTTGCGGTGGCCGCGCAAAGCCTTCGGGATCATTCGGTCCGGGCCGCTGCGGCGACGCCCTTCCTCACGACGTCACGCCCGGTACCTCAGCAAACGGAACAAAGGCTGCAACAGCAGGGTCTGGATTTGCACCGTGAGCCGCGCGGCTTGGTGATCAGTGTTCCCCAGGCGGTCCTGTTCGCATCGGGAGACGATCGCATCAGCCCGGGAGCCTATCCAATGGTCTCCCAAATCGCCGCAGTGCTCCGCGATGTCAACAATAAAGTGGCGCTGGTCGGGCATGCCGACGCCATCCCGATTCACAACCAGCGCTTTAAGAGTAACTGGGAACTATCCGCGGCTCGCAGCCTGAGTCTTCTCGCGCTGCTGGCGAGCGACTACGGTATTGAGGAGTCGCGCCTGTCGATTCAGAGCTACGGTTCCTACAATCCGAAATCGTCGAACGATACGGAAGCTGGGCGCGCCGAAAACCGGCGTGTCGAGATCCTGATTCTGAACGAGCCGGTAGCTGAACCAATTGTGGTAGAAGCCAATCCACCCTAAGCGCATTTGCTATCGTGAGATTTCCACGATGCAGCCTGCTTTGAATATTCCTAAGAGTGCCGCGTTGGATCTGGTATCGCTCGGCGCATTGGTCCATCGCCTGGATCCCGGCATCATCCCCTTCCGCAAGGCGACCGAATGCCAGATTCATGTGAGCGGCGGTGAATTCAACGTTGCCGCCAACCTGGCCGACTGTTTCGGAATCGAGACCGGCATCGCGACCGCAATGGTCAACTATCCGATCGGCGATCTGGTAGCCGAGCGAGTGAAAGCGATGGGGGTCAAGCCTTTCTACAAGCGCTTCGAGCATGACGGCGTCACCGGTCCGAACATCGCAGCGGTTTATAGCGATCGAGGCCACGGAGTGCGGGCACCGGTGGTCTTCTACAACCGGTCGAACGAAGCGGCGGCACGCTTGAAGCCGGGCGACTTCGATTGGAAGACTATGTTCGCCGGCGGCATACGCTGGTTCCATAGCGGCGGGATCTTCGCGGCTCTATCGGAGTCAACCGCGGAGCTGATCATCGAAGGCATGCGGGCGGCCAAGTCGGCTGGCGCCGTCGTCTCGTTTGACTTGAATTTCCGTGAAAAGCTTTGGAAGGTTTCGGGCGGGCAACATCGCGCGCAGTCCGTAATCGGCCGGATTGTGGAGAACGTGGATGTGCTGGTTGGAAATGAAGAGGACCTGCAGAAGGGGCTGGGCGTTGCCGGCCCCCAGGTCGCGGCGAAATCCAAGCTCGACCCCAGCGCATTTTTCGGAATGATCGATCGGGTGGTGAAGCAGCATCCTCAAATCAAGATCGTCGCCACGACTTTGCGCGAAGTGCATTCCACCAGCCGGCACCACTGGGGCGCCGTGGCCTGGGTCAATGGCGAGACACACGTGTCTCCCACCTGCGAACTACACGTTCACGACCGCGTCGGCGGCGGCGATGGTTTCGCATCCGGCTTCTTCTATGGACTACTAGCGGGCGAGTCTCCGGAGGAATCGCTCAAGCTGGGCTGGGCGCACGGTGCTCTTTTGACCACGTTCCCGGGCGATACCACTATGGCGACTCTTGCGGAAGTTCGAGCGTTCGCGCAAGGCGGTTCAGCGCGTATTCAACGTTAGCGCGAGCTTCGAGAGCGCGAGCTTTGAGCGCCAAACTCTTCCAGTGCGACGCCCAATTGCTGAAGACTGGCAGCGAGCGCTTCTGAGTCGCCACCGATTCCCAGCCTGAAATGGTCCGGCATTTCGAAGAACGACCCCGGGACCACCGTGCCGTCGTACTTCTCGCGGAACAGTTCGCAGAATCGATCCACGGAACCGGTGAGAAGCCGCGGAAACACCACGGTCCCGAACCGCAGCGGCGGTACTTCCAGATCGTTTCTGGACGCCAGGAATTCGTTCAGCAACCCGCGGTTTCTCTCGAGCAGCGCACGCGACCATTGTCGTATGGGTTCGAAATTCTGAAGGGCGATCACGCTGATCCGTTCGGCGGGATGGGCCTGGTTTACCCCGAAAAGATCGTTGACCAGCCACATCCGGCGGGCCAACTCCGGCTCGGCCAGCACCCATCCGCAGCGCAGGCCGCTTAGCCCGTAAACCTTGGTCAGGCTGTTGGTGATGACAAACTCGTGACCCAAGTGAAACGCGGAACGCGGCGCGATTTCGAAGGCGGCATCCAGGTAAACTTCGTCCACCAGCACACGCGCGCCCACCCGACGAGCGATCTGGCCGATGGCCCGCAAGTTGCCTTCGTCCGTTAAAGCACTGGAAGGATTGTGCAGGTTGGTGAGGACGATCAGGCGCGTGCGAGGCGTCACGGCTCGCTCGATCTCCGCCGGATCGAGAGCAAAACCAGTCTCGGCCCGGCGCGGGAAGCGGCGAACTTCGGCCTGCAGATGTCCCAGGGCCGCCAGCAGCAATTCGTAGGTCGGATGTTCGACCAGAACTTCGTCGCCCGGCTCCAAGATCGCCGCCATAGCGAGGTAGTTCGCCATCGAGGTACCGTCGGCAGCCACGACGTTGGCGGTCGACACAGCGCTGTGCGCGGCCAACGCCTGTTGCAGCGGCGGATAGCCGTAGCTGCCTCCCCTCGCCAAGGGCCCCAAGTCCTCGAGCTTCACCGGCAATCCGGAGAGCGGGTAAGTAATCAGGCCGCTGGTGGCCAGATTGTAGCGCGCGCCTTGGCGTGTCTTGGCCCATTGCATATAAACCGAACTCATCACGCGATTGTTCATGATCTGGAAAGTTTTCTCCTCCAAAATAGATAGGCCGGAATACCCGATGCCAGAAACAGCCAGCCGACGAGACTTTCCTGCGGATGACTGAAGACCGTGCCGGCCACGATGGCAGCGCAGGCAAACACGAACAGGCCGGTGGTCCAGGGATGGCCCGGAACGAGGTACCCCACCTTTTCATCGCTGCCCTCGCGGCGGCGAAAAACAAACAACGTGGCGGCGGTAAGTCCGAAAAAAATGAAGTCGGACGACGTCACGTAGCTGAGAATCTGCTCGTAGGCCCCGGAAAGCGCGATCGCACTTGCCAAAACTCCTTGCAGGGCGATCGAAACCACGGGCGCTTGCGTACGCGAAGAGACGTAGCTCACGCTACGAAAGAACAGCCCATCTTCAGCCATTGCAAAATAAACTCGGGGCGCGGTCAGCATTCCCTGGCTGAGGAACCCGATAGTAGAAATTGCAATCGCGAACGCAGTGAAGGTCGCTCCCACCGAGCCTACCGCCTGCTGCATGGCCGTGGACGCAGGAGTGCTGGTGGCCGCCAGACCATCGGCGCCGAGCACGCGCAGATAGACGAAGTTCATTGAAAGGTAGATCGCCACCACGCCCAGCACGCCGATCAGAAGACCGCGCGTGAGATCCCGGCGCGGGTCGCGCAGCTCGGCCGACATGAAACTCGCAGTTTGCCAGCCTCCATAGGAGAAAGCAATGGGTGTCAGCGCGGCGCCCGCTGCCCGGAGAAAATTCCAAGGTTCAAAGGCCGCCGGCGCGGCAGGAGTTGCTACGCCGAGCGAGTGTTTTCCGAATAGAATTCCACACAAGACGATCGCGGCGATAGCGCCGATCTTCAGTGCCATAAACACATTCTGCGTCGTACTGCCTGCCCGGACGCCCAGACAATTGATCGCCGTGAGAGCGAGGAGCACCAGAACGGCAATCAGGCGGTCGGCAATCTGAAGGTGCGTCACCTCCAGGAAGTAGCGGGCAAACGTGACCGCCACGGCGGCCATCCCGCCGGTCTGAATCACCAATAGCAGCGCCCAGCCATAAATAAATGCGACCGCCGGGTGATAGGCCTCGCGAAGGTATGCGTATTGGCCTCCGAGCTGCGGGCGGCGGGCGGCGAGTTCGGCCCAAATGAATCCGCCACTGAGAGCGATCCAGCCGCCGATCGCCCACGCTCCCAGGATCAGCATCGGACGATGGAATTGGCGCGCGACAAGGTAGGGATTTATAAAAATGCCCGAGCCGACGATGCCACCCATCACGATCATGGTGGCGTCCAGCAGTCCGAGGCGCCGGGCGAGGCAGGTCATTCGCCCGATTCTGCCAGTTCGGTGCTCAGGCTCGAAGAGTCGTCGTTGCTGCGGTAGGCCAAGCGGATTCGGCTTCCATCATATCGCGGTCCGGGAGTGCGGGACGGAAGGAGGCGGCGGCACTTCCCTCTAGTCCGGCGATGGTGAGATAACGGAAGCTACCGCGGATCAGCCGTTCGCGATCGAGCGCGTTGCGAGTATCCAGCACAATGGCCGAGCGCATGCGCCCAGCGATTTCTTCCCATTTCAGGTCCCGATAAGCCGGCCATTCGGTGGCGAGGATTAGCGCGTCGCTGTCGGCTGCGACTTGATCCGGCGAGTCGCAGCAGATCACGCCCAGATCTCCATGCTCGCTCCGGAACCGATCCATCGCGACGGGATCGTGAGCCTTGACCTTGCATCCCCGCTGAATTAGTTTTCGCGCGATCTCGACTGCCGGAGCGTCGCGCAAATCGTCGGTGTTCGGTTTGAAAGCGAGGCCCAAGATTCCGATGGTCCGGCCTTTGAGGATTTTCAACTCAGCCAGCAATTTTTCGATTACCCGCTCGCGCTGCCTGAAATTGATTTCGCGGGCGGCCGCGACGATCGGCATGTTGAGACCGTACTCGGCCGCGGTGGCAACCAGGGCCGCGGTGTCCTTCCCAAAACAGGAGCCCCCCCAACCCAGGCCAGCTTGCAGGAATCGGGTACCGATGCGCGCATCCAGGCCGATTCCCTTGGCAACTTGCAGGATGTCGGCGCCCACCTTCTCGGCCAAATGCCCGATCTCATTGATGAAACTGATCTTGAGCGCCAGGAATGCATTGGCGGCGTACTTGATTAATTCGGCGGAGGCCAAATCCGTGCAGATCAGCGGAACGGCGCCGAGGCCTTCCGGCCGCGGCAGAAAGGTAGGCGGGCCGAAAGTTTGATCCAGAATGGGCCGGTACAGCGTGTAGAGTGTTTCGAGCGCGCGGGTATCGTCGGAACCAACCACCACCCGGTCGGCGTAAAGACTGTCTTGTAAGGCCGACCCTTCGCGCAAGAATTCCGGGTTGGAAGCTACGGAAAATCTCCCGCCGCCCTTTCGTCCATGCCGTTGTTCATACGATTCGCGCACCAGCGAGCCAACCCAGTTGCCGCTGCCGATCGGAACGGTGGACTTGTTGACCACGACGGTGAAGTCGCCATCAAAATGCTCTCCAATGCCGCGCGCGGCAGAGCTCAGATAGCGCAAATCCGGACTTCCGTTGGGGGAAGGCGGCGTGCCAACGGCTATGAAGATCACGCGGGCGTCGGGGATCGCTTCGGAATAGTCCGTGGTAAATCGAATGTTTCCAGTCGCTTCGGCCAACAGTTGGGTTAGAAATGGCTCATAAATCGGGGTTTGGCCGGCTTGGAGCAGGGCGATCTTTTTTTCGTCGGAATCGATACAAGTGACTTTGTGCCCGAGGAAAGCCAGGCATGTTCCAGTGGTCAAGCCCACGTATCCAGCGCCGATGATGCATACATTCATAAAAACAAAGCGTATCAGTCCAAAAACAACCGGACAAGAGTTCACAAGTACCGTTGGTACCAGTAGGACTTTTAAACTTTAGATGCATCGTAAAAAGGCTGGCGTTCTGTGGTATCTTCCATAAAGGTCGTTATGCGCCTTGCTATTGTTGGTCCCACTCTTTTCTTAGCCGCGGCTTTAGCCCTCACGGCGACGCCGTTGCTGAATGATCCCGAGATATTGATCGATTCCGGCGGCGACGCTATCCCCATTTCGTCGGGGATCAACCAGGTCCAGCCGACCGGGGATCAAACTGTTAGCTACGACTTTGTCAACGATACAAAGAGTATCGTCACCGGCTTTACTTTCGAAACGACAATTAACACCGGGTTATCGACCGAGGCGGCTGCAAGTTTCAGCTGCTCTGATCCCGGAGGTTTCTTCTTGAACTGCACCAGCTCTTATACCTCGGCAACCGGGAACCTCCTCTATGTCTTTTCAGGAGTAAACCCCTTTACCGGGATGAGCGGCTCAGGAGCCGGGCTTGAGGAGGGGATTTTTCCCGGCGGCAACTTCATTATTACGTTGAACGGTTGGGTACCGGATGCTATGTCGGCTGGACAAGTGCTGTACAACGAACTTCCAACGTTGGACAACACCTTTACGACACCCGAGCCGGCCGCCGCGCTGACTCTGGGAACAGGGCTTCTGCTTCTGGCTGCCATTTGGCGCCGGCGGCAAACCGTTCGATAATAGCTACGATCCGGGTTTCGGTTCGAACTGCTTCACCATTGGAAGGAATTCCGGCCTCTGGCGTAGCGCCTTTAGTTCAGGATCGACGAACGCTTCTCGAACCGAATAACCTTTGCTGAGCGCGTCGCGAAGACTCTGCAATCCTTCGGGCATGCGGTTTGCGAGGGCGTTAATCACTGCCTCCTTGTAGAGGAACGTGTTATCCGCGGGATCTACTTCCCGAGCCCGCCGTATGAATTCCAGACCCTTTCCGGTATCACCCTTCTTGGCGTAAAAGAGCCCGAGATAGGCCAGTGATTTCGCATCTCTGGGATTAGTTTGCAAGGTTTGAAGAGCCAGGGAAATCGCGCGGTCGTAAGTCGCATTGGCTTTATCATGCTGGCCTAGCCCACGGTAGCAGTCGGCCAGGTTTCCAACCAAGTCCGCCCGTTGCGGGCTCATTTCCACAGCTTTCTCAAAATTTGTGCGAGCCTCATCGTACTTCTCTTGGAAGAAGTAAACCACGCCCAGATTTGTATATGCGACGGAGGACGGTTGCAGCTCGAGCGTCTTTTTGTAGGCAGCAATGGCCTCGTTCCACTTTCCCTGGCGATAGGCGACGTTGCCGATATTAGTCCAGCCTTGCGTATTATTCGGCGCCAATTCCGTCACCTTCTGGAAGGCCTTGAGAGCCTGGTCGTTGTCTCCGGACTGAAAAAATGCCCGGCCAAGCGCGTTGTAGTTGAACCAGTAATACGGATTGGCATCAATGGCTTTCCGGAAAGCTTGCAGCGCTTCCGATTTGTTCCCCAGGCTATTGTAGGCAAAGCCCAGGCGCCGATAGCCATCATCCGAATTTGGAGCAAGCTCCAGCGCACGCTTCAACTCCACCACGGCTTCCGCGCTTTTGCCGGTAACGTCATAGACCTGCCCCAAGGAAAAGTGAACTTCAGGGAGATTGTTGTTTATGGCCTTTGCGCGAGTTGCAGCCTCCAAAGCTTGCGCCGCCCAGGAAGGTTCTTTCTTGATGTTATACAGGTAAACAGCTGTATCCGCCATTCCCGTGTAGGCTCTAGCGAAATTGCGATCTTTCTCAGCCGCAGCTTGGAAATAATCCAAAGCTTGCTTTAGCGTTTTGTCATCGCGTTGACCGTTGTGCAGCAGACTCTGGCCTTTGAGGTACAATTCGTACGCACTAAGGTTCTCCGTGAGGTGAATAGTGCTTTTGGCAAGCTCCTCATTGCTAAGTTTCAAATCCAGGCCGGTGAGCAGGTCCGCGTAGATTTGGTCTTGCAACGTGAGCAGGTCCTGTTTGACACCCTGGAACTCCTTGCTCCAAAGCCGGCGACCCGTGGACGGCTCGTCCAAATTGACAGTGATCGCCATCCGGTCTCCACTGCCTTGCAGGCTGCCTTGGACCAGCAGCTTCGCTCCCAGAGAGCGCGCGATTTGAATCGGCGAATCTTTGGCACTCACTTTGGCCGCGGCGGTTGGAGAAGCCAGATGGACGTCTTTGAGTTGAAAAAGTTTGGCGGAAAGCGCGTCGACGATTCCGTCCGCGGTGTACTGCAGCGACGCGTCGTCGCCGTTGACGCGAAATGGAAGGACAGCCACATACTTGGCTCCCGCCGCGACGCCGGTGGAAGCAGTCTTGGAGCCAAAGAGAGATTGCCGGAACTTCGGGACTCCGACTGAAATGGCGGCGGCCAGCAAGACCGCGGCCGCGGCCGCCCACAGAGCCGGCTTTTTCCATCGCGGAGGAGCGGACGGAAGCGTAGCCGGCGCGATGGTGTCGGGCAGCGCGGAGTCCGCCCGATCGAGATCCACCAGAATATCGCGGGCGTGCTGGTAACGCTGTGCCGGATCCTTTTCCAGACAGCGCATGATGATGTTGACCAGATAGTCCGGCAGATCGGGATTCATCGTCTTCGGACTCTTCGGGCTCTGCGTCACCCTCTGGTACATGGCTTGCAGCACCGAGTCGCTCTGGAACGGAAGGTCGGCCGTGACCATTTCGTACAAGATCAATCCCAGCGAGTACAGGTCGCTGCGATGGTCGACTGGTCCCGACTCCACCTGTTCCGGCGACATGTAGCGGGGGGTGCCATTTACCTCTCCGTTCGAAGTCATCATCGAGGCATGCACTTCCAGAGATTTCGCGAGGCCGAAGTCCGACACGAAGACCTGGTCTTCTTGATCAACCAGTACGTTTTGCGGTTTCAGATCCCGATGAATTACGCCTTCCGAGTGCGCAGCTTCGAGAGCCAGACAAAGTTGGCGTGTGATTCGAACGGCGCGCGGGACCGGCAGCTTGCCTTCCGCGGCGATGATCTGGTGAAGATCCCTTCCATCCACGAAGGCCATCGAAATGAACTTCAAGCCGGCGACATCGCCTAAATCGTGAATACGGAGGATATTCTTATGCGAGACTTTGCTGGCCAGCAGAATTTCCTGCTTCAGCCGGTCCATGGAGCTGGGGTCGCTGGCCAGTTCAGGCCGGACCAGTTTCAAGGCTACCGTGCGCCGCAGCTCGCCGTCCTGAGCCTTGTACACCTTGCCCATGCCGCCTTCGCCGAGCAAAGATTCGATACGATATCTCGGTCCGAAGAAGCTTCCGGAAGAAAACGCCTGAGGGCCCAACATGGAGGCCGATTGGCCGGAGGAAGATTGGGCCGGCAAAATAAGATTCAAATCGCGCAAGATCTCTTCGGCGCTCTGATACCGCAGATCGGTCTTGATCTGCAGGCACTTCATCACTATGTCGCTGATCGGCTGCGGAATGGACGAATCCACCTGGCTGGGCGGCGTGGCCAGTTCCTTGGTCCGGCGGACCAGGGTGGCCATCATCGGCTCGTCTTTGTACGGCCGCTTGCCGGTCAGCAACTCGTAGAAAATTACTCCCAGAGCGAAGACGTCGGTGCGAACATCGGCCTTCTCGCCGCGGGCCTGTTCGGGCGACATATAAGTTGGAGTGCCGATCAGGGCACCGGTCCTGGTCATTCCGACCAGTTCCATCGAACGCGCCAGGCCAAAATCCATCAGGTAAACGCGCCCCTGAGCATCCAGCATGATGTTCTGGGGTTTCAGGTCGCGATGAACTACGCCTTCGCTGTGCGCGGCTTCGAGGCCCGAACAAATCTGGCGGACGATCTCGCAACCGTCGCTAACCGAAAATTTGCCTTTATCAGAAAGGATTTTGCTGAGGTCCCGGCCCTCGACATAATCCATGGTGATGAATTTGAAGCTGTCGGCGATGCCGAGATCAAAGATGCGGATTACATTGCGATGGGTGATCTGGCGAGCGAGGATCAACTCCTGCTTGAAACGCCGGATTGTCTCCGGATGATTGGCATACTCCGGGCGAATCACCTTCAGCGCGACCAAGCGATCAAGCTCGCGATCCTTGGCCTTGTAGACGGTTCCCATGCCGCCCTCGCCCAGCATCTTGAGGATTTCATAGCGGCCGGCCAGGGTGGCGCCCGGAAACAGTGTTGCGCTGGACGCAGACCGTGCGCGTGAGGCGGCAGCGGCGGCGCCGGGAGTGCCGAAAGCCGAATCGAGCGGCGTAGTAAGGCCACCGCTCATCGCATCCGAGCGAGGAAAAGGCGCTGCTATGGTTCTCTCACCGGAAGCATCCGCACTCGTCAAAAAAGGGTTAGGCGTAGCGCATTTACCGCACGCGGCGGAACTATCGGGATTGCTGGTCTGGCATACAGGACACTCAAACGGCATCTAGCATCTCCAGAAAGCAAAGCGAGAGGATGCCGCGGCGTGCGCCATAAACTTTAGACGCAACCGGCTTAGACACACCGGGAGCCACGAGCCCATCATCCGCGAAACAGTCCCAAGTCATCACACACCGCGGTCGACGTCCTGCTAAACAGAGCTAGAGGGCGATAGTTGATTTTATCATGCTTCTTCCAAAATTTGACCCATTTGTAGGGGTACTATTAGTACTAGAGAAGTACTAGAAACCGTTACGTGCCCAGTGTTTACCCAACCACCGGGATGTCAGGAACGTCGCGCAGCCGGCCCGGGTTTGACAAAGCCGGTGCAGCGGCGTCACCATAGGCACGATGACCGTCCCCCGCTCCCAACCAGCTATTTCCATTGAGGCGCCGGCCCAACCCGGCGTGGAAGCCGTCCTGACACCGGAAGCCTTGCGCTTCCTCACCGAGCTGCATCATCGTTTTGATGCGAGACGGCTCGATCTACTAGAAAAGCGCGCGGTCCGCCAGCAGGCCATCGACGCCGGGCAGCTCCCGGATTTTCTTCCTGAGACAGAATCGATTCGCAAAGCCGATTGGAAGGCTGCGCCGATTCCCGAGGATCTGATGGACCGCCGCGTAGAGATAACCGGCCCGGTGGACCGGAAGATGATCATCAATGCGCTCAATTCGGGGGCGAACGTCTTCATGGCCGATTTCGAGGACTCGAACTCTCCGACCTGGGAGAATGTCATCTCAGGTCAGGCCAATCTCCGGGACGCCGTGCAGGGCGACATTCGGTACACAAGCCCGGAAGGAAAAGAGTACGCGCTCGGCCCAAATCAGGCAGTGCTGCTGGTACGTCCCCGCGGCTGGCATCTGATCGAGCGGCATCTGCTAGTTGACGGCACGCCGATCTCCGGCTCGCTAATGGATTTCGGATTGTTCTTCTTCCACAATGCCAAGGCGCTGATCGCCAAGGGCACCGGCCCGTATTTTTATCTGCCGAAGATGCAGAGCCACCTGGAGGCGCGGCTATGGAATGACGTGTTCGTGTTCGCCCAAGAGCATTTGGGTGTTCCGCGCGGGACGATCCGGGCCACGGTGTTGATTGAAACGATTCTGGCCGCGTTCGAGATGGATGAGATCTTATACGAGCTGCGCGAGCATTCGTCGGGCTTGAACTGCGGGCGCTGGGATTACATTTTTAGCTTTATCAAAGTATTCCGGAATCACAAATCGTTCCTGCTTCCGGACCGCTCCCAGGTGACGATGGATCGCGCCTTCCTGAAAGCCTATGTCGAATTGCTGATCCAGACTTGCCATCGCCGCGAGATTCACGCCATGGGCGGCATGGCGGCGCAGATTCCAATCAAGAACGATCGAGCGGCCAATGAGTCGGCGCTCGATAAGGTGCGGCAAGACAAACTGCGCGAAGTCAAAGCCGGACACGACGGCACCTGGGTTGCACATCCGGGTTTGGTGCCCGTCGCCAAGCAGATTTTCGACGAGCACATGAAAACGCCCAATCAGATTCAGGTGAAACGCGAGGACGTTCACATCGTGGCGGCCGATTTGCTCAGAGTTCCGCCCGGCGAAATCACCGAAAAGGGCCTGCGGATGAATGTCGACGTCGGAATTCAGTATCTACAATCCTGGCTGGGCGGCAATGGCTGCGTGCCAATCTACAATCTTATGGAAGATGCCGCGACCGCGGAGATTTCACGCACCCAAGTGTGGCAATGGCTGCATCATGGCGCCCAGCTCAGCGACGGCCGTAAGGTAACCAGCCAATTAGTGCGCCAGACAATCGCGTCCGTGCTCGATAGCCTACGCTCGCAATGGGGGCCGCGTTACGACGCCAGCAAGTTCCCGCAGGCAGCTCAATTGTTCGAGCAGATGATGCTCAGCGAGGAACTGACCGACTTCCTGACGCTGCAGGCTTATCAGTATTTGTGATGAAGGCTTAGGCCTGATTACCAGCCGTGGCGCCGTATTGCCCTGCCGCGGACGTCGCTTCGACGGGCACTGGTTTCTTGGGCAGCGGCATGCCCCGGAGTCCGATGGCGCCTAACGCGGCAAGCAACGCCAGCACCGCGCTGCCATAGAACGCATAATCCCACGACCCGGTCCGCTCGAAGAGCAGCGCGGCCAAGCCTCCAGCCAGGACCGACGCCAAGCCTTTTGTGCTGTAGAGGAAGCTGTAATTGGAGGCGGCGTGACGCGCTCCGAACATGTCCGCGAGCACAGCCGGAAACAGCACGTAGAGTTCGCCCCACGTTAGAAAGACCAGTGCCATCGTTACCACGAACCACGTGTTCCCCCAGCGCCCGATCGTCACCACGCTGGCCAGGAAGATGGCCTGCAGAAAGAATGCTACGGCCATGGTACGTTCGCGTCCCAACGAATCGGAGATCCAACCCCAGAAGAACCGGCTGCACCCGTTCCCCAAAGGATTCAGCGACAATGCGATCGCCAGGGCGGCTGCGCCTATCTTGAAATTGCGGGCCACCGGAGCGACCTGGGCGGTAGCCATCAGGCCGCCGATTCCAACCATCAGCATCATCACGTAAAGAACGTAGAATTGCGGCGTCCTTAGCATTTCCCAGGAATTGAATTGCTCGTTTTGCCGGCGGATCTTGGGCTGAACGCCCGGCGGCGGAGCCGGCACAAAACCCATCGGCGGATATTTCAAGAATTGGCCGGCGCACAGAATAAGCACGCCCAGGACGAGTCCCGTCAAAACGAAGGTGGACCGGTAGCCGTCGGCGCGGATGAGATACCCGAAAATCGGATTGAAAAACGCGGCGCCCGAACCGTAGCCGGCGGCAATCAGTCCGGAGGCGACGCCGCGCTTGTCCGGGAACCACTTCAAACCTAGCGCCGTAGAGCAGCAATAAACAAACGAATTACCCAAACCGGCGATGCCATACAACAGATAAAACTCAGGCAGACTGCGAGCATAACCGAGGGAGCCCCAGCCCACGCCACAAAGAACGCCAGCCATGGTCATGAATGTTCGAGGGCCCAGCCGGTCAATCAGCCATCCCGAAAGGGGCATCGCCCAGGTCATCACTGCGATAAAGACTGTGAAGCCCCACTGGACCTGAGATAACTTCCATCCCGTTCCGGCCATCATCGGCTGGACACACATGGTCCAGGCGTACTGCAGATTTCCGATCATGATCATCGCGGTGACCGCCGCGGCCAACCTGACCCATCGACTCACTGGTGTGCCCTCCTCATAGCGCAGGTGTCTTGCAACAACTTCGCACCGGCATAAATAATCATGTCAGAATTCAGCTCACCGCGCGAGCCCTAGTATCGGTTCCGGCGTGGCTGCTCCGTCAGCCCGCGGATCAGAGGCGGCGTAGTTGGTTCCTGTGTTCGAATCGTGCATGACCGCTTGGCCGCGGCCCATCTCCTGAGAGTATTCGGGGCGCTCGATCACCAGGTGGCCCATCTCAGACAGGCCGCGGATGGTCCTGGTTGGAATGCGCGATTCAATCGACACGTCGCATCCGGCCGCGCTACCCTTGAAAAATCTGGGAGCTTCCATCGCCTCCTGCAGGTTCATCCCGTAATCCACCACGTTCGACACAAACTGGGCGTGCGCCAGCGGCTGGTTTGCGCCACCCATGATCCCGAAGCCGACTTGCCAATTTTCCCGCTGCATGAACCCTGGAATGATGGTGTGGAACGGTCGCTTTCCCCCGGCGAGCACGTTGGGATGACCCGCCTCAAGCGTGAACCCCGCGCCGCGATTTTGCAATTCGAAGCCCATGCCTTGGACCGTGATGCCTGAGCCGAAGCTGGCGTAGTTGCTCTGAATCCAACTGGCGATATTGCCGTCGCGATCGACCACCGTAAGATAAATCGTGTCGCTGCCGGAGGGGCAGCCGTGACCAGCGGCGCCATTGGCCCGCTCGGGGTCGATCAGCGCGGCACGCTCGCGCGCGTAGTTCTTGGAGAGCAGTTCCTCGACCGGCACTTGTGAGTGTCGGGGATCTCCGTTGTAGCGAGAAATATCGGCGTAAGCGAGTTTCATGGCTTCAATGCGCTTGTGCATTTCAGCGGGACAGCAGGGCCCATCCGGGCCGGCCGGCATGGTCTCCATGATGTTGAGCATTTCGAGCGCGGCCATTCCTTGGCCATTGGGTGGGAGTTCGAATACGCGCCAGCCGCGATAGTCGATCGAAATGGGCTCAACCCACTCAGATGAGAACGATGCCAGGTCGTCCACGTTCATCAACCCGCCCATCGCTTTCGAAGTGGCGACAATCGCGGCAGCGATCTTTCCTCGATAGAACGCCACGGGTCCGTCTTCAGCGAGTGAACGATAGGCCAGGGCGAGATCGGGGTTACGAAATACTTCACCTTCCTGTGGCAGCCGGTTGTTCGGAAGAAATACGCGCGCGGTCTCAGGCAACGTCTGCAGCTTGCCGATGTTTGCGGCAGCTTCCCACAATTTCTGCACGATATCGGAAACCGGGAAGCCCTGTTCTGCATACGCAATTGCGGGTGAAAACAAATTCTTCCAGGGCAGCTTGCCGAATCGCGTGTGCATCTTGGCCCAGCCGTCGACGGCGCCGGGCACCGTGACGGTGTGGATTCCCGCGTCCGCCACGGCGTGAATTCCCTGGCGCACCAGAAAGTCAGGAGAGAGGGCGCACGGCGCCGGGCCGGATGCATTCAATCCGGTGAGCGTGCGAGTCTTGGCTTCCCAGTAGAGGACAAAAAGATCGCCGCCGATGCCGTTCATCATCGGCTCGACCACGCCGAGCACAGCATTGGCCGCGATGGCTGCGTCGGCGGCGCTACCGCCTTCCGCGAGAGTCTGCGCGCCGGCCTGCGAGGCGAGCGCTTGGCTGGTGGCCGCGATCCCTTGCTGCGAGATCACCATGGAGCGGCCGTAGTTTCGTCCGAAGGGCGGTTGTACTCCTAGCATCCGGAACCCAGCGTAGCAAGAACCAATAGGACTAAAGCATGATGAGGCCTTGGCGGATGCCTTGCGTTACCGCTTCGGTGCGGCTGCCGGCATTGAGCTTTCCCATGATCGATGTGACGTGAAACTTCACGGTATGCTCGGAAATACCTAGGCGATGAGCAATGCTCTTGTTGCTTTGTCCTTCGGCCAGCATCCCCAATACTTCAACTTCGCGGGGCGTGAGAGGCTCCCTCAGGCGGGCGGGCTGGGGATTGACCAGGAGTCCATCGAGATCTCCGGGCTGTAAAACGACCAAGCCGGCTGCCGCAGCTTCTATGGCGGCTAAGATTTGGGACGCATTGGAGTGGCGGGACAAAACCGCTCGGATCCCGGATCGCAACGCCTCGGCGACGCCGGAAAGCCCAGGCTCGTCGGCCATAACCACCCAGGCAGCTTCGGGTACACCGTCGGCGATTTCAACTGAGAAGTCTTCGCCGTTTTCCCAGTCGGCCAGAACGACATCGGGATCTTCCCCGGAGTATTCACCCCAATTGGCGACGCTGCCTATGACCTCAACCGCACCAGTGCCGCGGAGCAGCGATTCGAGTCCGGCCCGCACAACCGGCGACCCCGCCAGCACAAGGACGCGCGTCACGCCGCCTCCGCACTCCCGGCTTCGAATCGAACCACGACTTCCCTCGTCTTGCGATGATCGCCCCGAGCGAATTGCAAGCTGAGAACGCCAGCGGCAGCGGCGTCGATCGCATCGGCCAGATCGTCGACGTCTCGAAAACGTTTTCCATTTGCGGCGAGCAACAGATCGCCGATGAGAATGGATGCGGCCGCGCCAGGTCCGTGGGGCGCGACTTCGAGGACCATCAGGGCAATCGATTCGCGATCATCCAGCGGAACGGGGCGGACGGTGACGCCCAGCGCCGGACGATTGACTCCGCGGCGGAGGAAATCCGCCACCGCATTGCTGGGGATCGCCAGCGCAAGGCCTCCACTGATCGAGCCTCGGCCGCCCGCGATCATAGTGTTCACGCCGATCACCTGGCCGCGCGCATTGGCCAGCGGTCCGCCGGAATTCCCCGGTGCCAACCGTACCGCGGCCTGCACCCAAGGTAGACGCCCGATACCTCGCATCGGACCAAGGGCATGCACCACACCGGTGGTCAGCGCGCCGATGAAGCCCAGCGGATTTCCGACGGCCAGCACCAGCTCCCCGGGACGCAACGCGCTGGAATCGCCTGCTATAGCGGCTGGCAGGTCGCGCTCGGGAATTCGCAGCGCAGCTAAGTCGCGCCGGGCATCTCGCGAGGTCAATTCGGCGTCGAACTCCCGGCCATCCCACAGCTCAACTCGCGCGCGATCGCCGCGCGCCACATGGGCGTTGGTAATGATCACGCCATCGGCGGTCCAGATGACACCCGAGCCATTGCCGGGCCGCGATCGCTCCCCCGATACTTGTACCGTCGAGCGGCGCAGCCGTTCGGATACTTCTCCAAAGTCCCGGCTCGCCATCAGACCCTCCTTCGCGGACGCTCGGCAACCGTTATCGTACGCTCGATGAGATCGCCACCGCGCAGCAACGAGGCTGTTAGCTCCTTACCCACGCGGTCTCCTGAGAGAAATTCCTGAACGTCGTCCGTGCCCATTACGGACGTCCCATCAAGTGTAACGAGCACGTCGCCAATCAGGACTCCAGCTTGTCCGGCCGGTCCATCGGGTTCGACACTTAACACGATCAACCCACCCTTGGCCGATTTCAGCTTAGTTCTGAGATGCTCCGGCAGGGGGATTGGTTGTAACCCGACACCCAGATATCCGCGCGCGATGTGACCTTGGCGCAATAACTCATCAGTCACGCGATCGATGGTCGCCGCAGGGATCGCCAGCAGCGAGGTGCGCGACAGGCCGGCGGTGGCAACGCCGATCAGTTTACCTTCCGCATCGACTACGGCTGCCCCCGATATACCCGGATAAAGCCCAATGTCGAGGCGCAGGAAGCGGTCCAGCTTGCCCCCGCGCCAGGTATGCCAAGGTCCCGAAGCATTACTGACCACGCCCATGGCGGCATTGACGCCGGTCTGCTCGGAACGCCCTATCGCCAGCGCGAGGTTGCCGGTCTTAATCGAATCCGGCGCGGACGGCCGGGCAATCGGAGCGTCTGCAAGCTCGACCTTGAGCACGGCAACGTCGGTTCCGGGATCACGCCCCGCCAGCTCGGCGGCGGCGCTGCGGCCATCCGGGAGTGTGACGCGAATTTCTTCTTCGCGCCGGATCGTATGGTCGGCGGTAACAATCACGCCGTTGCGCCAGATTACGCCGCTGGATGCGTTCCGCCAACGCGCGTTCACGGCGACAACCGACCGGCCCGCTCGTTCAGCAGTGGCCGCCAATTCCAGAGATAAAGCGATGAGTGGATTTTCCATAAAGACTTTCTGACTCAAGGATGGCTTTTTTCGCCCGACCCGCACATCACCCGTTTGGGCAGGAGGGAGCCTGGAAAAAGGTCTGGTTTCGGCGCGGCCTGCACAATTTGTGCCATCGCGGCATAATCCTACCTTCGTGTCACAGTTGTTGGCATAATCCTACAATGGCCGGGAAACGCACTTTGACGACAGTCGCAGTACGGTGTGAAAGGGACGGTGCCCGGCCATGAATACGTGGATCGCGAAGGCGCTAGTGCTCACAAGCACAGTGGTGATGATCGCCATTCGTGCGCCGCACGGGCACCGGAGTCGAATTGTCAAGGTCGCCACAAGCTATAAAACTCCACTAGAGACCGGCCTCTTGGTTCTTGCCTGGGTTGGATTCTTCATCCCTCTGATCTGGGTCGCGGCGCCGGCGTTTTCGTTCGCTGAGTACGCGCTGAGCACTGGCCCACTCGTCGCCGGTGTGAGCTGCTTGGTGATCGGCCTCTGGCTCTTCTACCGGTCGCACGCTGACCTGGGTACAAATTGGTCGGTCACCCTGGAGGTCCGTGAGGGGCACCAACTCATCACGCAGGGCGTTTATCGCCGTATCCGCCATCCGATGTACTTGGCGCTAGCGCTGTATTCCATCGGCCAGGCGCTCGTCATCCCGAATTGGGTGGCGGGTCCGTCGAATTTGATCGCGTTCGCGATCCTCTGCGCGCTTCGCGTCCACGCGGAGGAGAAGATGATGGTTGAGCAGTTTGGCGACGAATACGCGGCGTACTCGGCACGGACGAAGCGTCTCATTCCTGGCGTCTGGTAGACAATACTTACCGGTTACCAGGCGCGGTGTCTTGTAGACGCTTAGTCGGACTGAACCTCCCAAGATACGACGTTTTGGGAAGCCAGAATCGGATTCCGTCCGGATTTTCGCCACTCGGAAGCGATCCAAGTTGACGGGTTAAACCGCCAAGCCTAAACCGTTCGCTCAACTGCCCAAGGACGATCCGGAATAGGTGATACAAAACGCGGTACTACAACGGCCCGATGTAAACGGCCCGGTGTACACTTGGTGCATCGGGGATTCCTTCAAGACCCCGCACACAGGAGTCAAAATGAAAATCGGCGTAACAATTCTGGCCGTTCTACTTGCTGCAGGTGGGCTCTGGGTGCGTTTCCAGCCAGCCAGGGTTACTCGCGTAGTACATGCCCAAACCGGCTGTAGCGTCGCCAGCCTGGTTGGAAGTTATGGCTACAGCCTTAGCGGGTTCTACTTTGACAACGCCGGAAATACAAACTTCTTTTCGGCCTCCGGGATCTTTACCGCCGATGGACAAGGCAATACTACCGGGCATGAAAGCGACAGCTTCAGCGGTCAAATCTTGCAGGGTGATCCGATAGCCGGCACATACAGCGTGAATTCCGATTGCAGCGGATCCATCACCACCAACTCAATGACCAGCGGCTCCGCGAACTACGATTTCGTACTAACAAACGGTCTTAGCCAGCTGCAGCTGGTAGAAACCGATTCCGGCAACAACGTCACCGGTCACGCTACCAGGCAGTAATTCGGCGAACTACACTCAAGATGTGGGTACGCGACCAAAAATAGCCGGGTCTAAAATCGCGATAGCTCTGTGCGGGGCTTTGTTCGTAATGAGCGCTCGCCCGGCACTGGCGCTCAATCCCAAGCGTGCCCTGACCCAATACACCCGCACGGTCTGGACCCAGGAACATGGCCTCCCCCAAGACACCATCCGCGCCATCGCTCAGACAAAAGACGGCTACTTGTGGCTAGGCACCGACGAGGGCCTGGCGCAATTCGACGGCTATGAATTCATCGTCTTCAACAAAGAAAATGGAGCGCTGCCGAGTAACAGCGTAGGTGCGCTGTGGGCCGCCCACGACGGGGGCCTGTGGATCGGCACCGCGGGCGGCTTGACTCTTTATCGAGACCGCAAGTTCACCACGTACACCAGGAAAGACGGCCTCGCCGACACATTCATCAATTCCATTACGGAAGATCAATCGGGAGCGCTGTGGATGGCGGCCGGCATCTTCGTGAGCCGTTTCCAAAACGGCAAGTTCGACAATTACACGCCCGGCAAGAATCTTCCCATCGAGTCGCCGCGCACGGTTTATCTCGGTCGCGATGGATCCCTATACGTCGCTGGATTCGCAGGAGTCGCGCGACTGGCCGGCGACCGCTTCGTGTCTGTTATCGGGCCCCCCGAAGTGGCCAGCGATATCGTGACCACCTTGACTCAGGATCATTACGGCAACCTTTGGATGGCGGGCCCTTCGGGGCTTTTGATGCGGACCCCGGCCGGTAAACTGCGCCTCTTTCAAACCAGGGACGGCCTGCCCGACAACTTCATCCGCTCGCTCTGGGAAGATCGAGACGGCAATCTCTGGGCTGGAACCAACGGCGGCCTGGCGCGTCTTGAGAACGGCCGTTTCGTGAGCAATCCGGTGGCAACGTCGCGTGAACGGGATTGGGTGCGCTGTATCTACGAAGACACCGAAGGAAACCTCTGGGTCGGAATGAACAGCGGGCTGAGTCGTTTCCAAGACGACATGTTCACCAATTTCGGCGAGGCCGAGGGATTGCCCAGCGACGAGCCGAACACGGTTTATCAGGACCGCCGCGGCAGAATCTGGGTCGGCTTTCACGATCGCGGCCTGGTGCAGCTTGGAAACGGAAAGCCGCTGGTCTACACCATGCGCGATGGCCTGCCGAGCAACGAGATCTTCTCTATCCGCGAAGACCATAACGGCGATCTGCTCCTCGCCACTCGGGAAGGGCCCAGCCGGATGCACGATGGCCGCTTCATCAATCAGGTCATCGACGATCCCCTAAACCGCCACCTGGCCTTCGACTTTCTGGAAGATCGCGAGGGAAAGTTGTGGGTCGCCTCGCCGGCGGGTTTAAGCGAACTCCAGGGTGGCCGCGCGCGCAACGTGATTCCTGGGGGACCTCTCCTGAACGATACATTCGTCATACTATGCGAAACGAGCGACGGCAGCTTGTGGGCGGGCTCTTACGGGCAGGGGCTGTGGCGGCTGAAAGACGGCAAGTCGCGGCTCTATACCATCTCCGACGGACTATCGAGTAACGAGATCCGCTCTCTGGTTGACGATCGGGACGGCACGCTATGGATCGGCACTTTCGGCGGTGGGCTGAACGGCCTGCGCAACGGACATTTTTTCAGCGTCACCGCTAAGGAGGGGCTCTTAAGCGACAACGTCTGGCACGTCGAGGATGACGGCCACGGCTCGCTCTGGCTCAGCACCACTCGCGGAATCTGCCGGGTGCGGAAGCAGGACCTGAACGATTACATCTCCGGAAAGATCAAGTCCATCACGCCCGTCAATTATGGCGTGGCGGACGGCCTCAGGAGCGCGCAATGTGCTCCGGGATATCCGACCAGCCGCGGAGGCACGCAAACGGCGGATGGGCGCCTGTGGTTTCCCACCAGCCGGGGGCTAGCGGTCGTGGATCCACGACAACGGCCTCGGGCGCTCGACGCAACAGTGGTTCATCTCCTCGATGTCGCATTGGATGGCCGGTCCGTCGCTCTGAATAAGCAAACTGTGTTACCGCCCGGCGATGGACGGATCCAATTTCGCTATACCGGAATCAACCTCAGTACCCCCGAGCGCGTGCGCTACTCTTACCGGCTGGAGGGACTCGACCGCGAGTGGGTTACCTCCGTCGCCCGGCGTGTCACGAATTACAACAGTCTCCCGCACGGTAACTATCGCTTCGTAGTGAGGGCCGGCATTCCCGGCGGGCCCTTCAGCGAGACTTCGTTCTCGTTTGCCTTGCAACCGCACTTTTACGAGACCGCCTGGTTCCGCTATCTGTGCGTAGTACTCGGAGCGGCGGCCATTTGGGGTCTCTTCCGCCTACGTGTGCGCCAGATTCGCCGGCGCTTTGCCTTGGTGCTGGAAGAACGAGTGCGGCTGGCCCGCGAGATTCATGACACTCTGGCGCAGGGATTCGTCGGCATCTCTTCACAGCTCGATGCTGTGGCGCTTACGCTCAACGGTCATCTCGACTCCGCGCGCCAGCATCTGGATCTGGCCCGCAAAATGGCGCGGCACAGCCTGACCGAAGCACGGCGTTCCGTGATGGATCTGCGTGCTTCCGCGCTCGAAGGACAGGATCTGCCGGCTGCCCTTTCGCAGGCCGCCCGCCAGTGGACCGCCGGATCGCCCGTCAAAGTTCACGTCGATGTCGAAGGGGCGGGACGCAAGCTGCCTGAAGAAATGGAGCAGCACCTGTTCCGGATCGCACAAGAGGCCGTTACCAACACCGTGAAGCACGCCCACGCCAAAGAGGTCTGGATTCAGCTCGCCATGAACAACGGCACGCTGAAGATGCGCGTGGCCGACAATGGCGAGGGTTTCGAGCAGACCGACGCCTTCTCCGAGATTGGCGGACATTTCGGCCTGCTCGGGATGCGCGAGCGAGCCGAGCGGCTGGGAGGTGAACTGCAATTGCACAGCGAACCCGGCGAGGGTACCGAAGTGGAAGTCACGGTACCGCTGTCATGAGCCAACCCGCGGGTGTCCCCCACGCCGCGCCGCACGCCATCCGTATCCTGATCGCCGAGGACCATCTCATTGCCCGAGTCGGGGTTAAGACCATCATCAATATGCAGCCCGATATGACGGTGGTGGGCGAGGCGGCCAATGGCGCTCAAGCGGTGGAGCTATACCGCAAGCATCAGCCGGACATCACGCTCATGGACATGCGTATGCCGGGAACGAGCGGCCTGGAAGCGATTATTGCGATCCGCAGCGAACAGCCGCATGCCCGCATCATCGCTTTGAGCACTTATGGCGGCGACGAAGATATCCGTCGCGCGTTGCAGGCCGGCGTCCGTGCTTATCTCACTAAAGACGTGCTGCACGATGAGTTGATCCGCGCCATCCATGCCGTTCAATCGGGTGAGAAGTACCTGCCTGCATCCGTTACCGCGGTGCTGGAAGCGAGTTCCCTGCCGGCCGGTCTCAGCAGCCGGGAGATGGAGGTGCTTTCACTCATCGTTAAGGGCCAGGGCAACAAACAGATCGCTCACGAGCTGAGCATCGCCGAACATACCGTGAAGAACCACGTCAAAAGCATCCTTAACAAGCTGGGCGTGGACGACCGGACGCAGGCGGCGACGGCGGCGATCCAGCGCGGGATTATTCATTTGTGAAAAAGGCGCTGCTGTGGGTGATCGCCCTGGCAATCCTGCTGGTGGCATATGCGGTCTACCGGACTCGTTCGGAGCATTTGGATGTCGATCCGAACGCGGCCCGGGAAATTGAAAAAGCGAAGCACCGATAGGCTCTGGATATCAGTACGATACCTATTCTCTTAGAATCTTTAACTTGAACTTATCCACCGCATGCTTATGCCCTGCTTGGAATGGCTCCAAAGGGCTAATAACCTTCGGCCGCCTTTAAACATCTTTACAAACACTAGCCTGAGCTCCGTATGTGGATTGTTAGATTAGCCCTTCGCCGCCCGTATACCTTCGTCGTGATGTCGGTAGCCATTCTTCTGCTGGGAATTACCGCCATCAAGACCATGCCCATCGATATCTTCCCGTACATCGATATCCCCGTGGTCAGTATCGTTTGGACGTACGGCGGCATCTCTCCGGACGAAATGGAGAAGCGCGTCGTAACGATATTCGAACGCTCCATGACCACCACGGTCAACGACATCGAGCACATCGAATCGCAATCCTACACCGGCGTCGCCGTCATTCGGGTCTACCTGCAGCCTCATGCCCGGGTTGACTTGGCAATGTCGCAGATTTCGGCCATGTCACAGTCGATCCTGCGAGGCATGCCGCCCGGGATTTTTCCGCCCGCCATTCTGAAATACGATGCCTCCAGTGTTCCGGTGCTGCAGCTCGGCCTGGAGAGCAAAACCGTCAGCGAGCAAGAGATTTTCGATCTCGGCCAAAACTTTATACGAACGCCGCTCGCGATGGTGCAAGGCGCCTCCGTGCCGTCACCCTATGGCGGAAAATTCCGCCAGATCGTCGTTGATATCGATCCGGATGCGTTATATGCCAAGCAGCTTTCACCGATCGATGTCTCAAATGCCGTCAATCTACAGAATCTGATTCTGCCCGCCGGCGACGTCAAGATCGGCGACCGCGATTACCAGGTGCGGCTGAACAGCAGTCCCCAAGTGCTCAGCGAAATGAACAACCTTCCCGTTAAGACTGTGAATGGCGCCACCGTTTACTTGAAGGACGTCGCCAACGTCCGGGATGGCTACGGGGTGCAATCGAACATGGTGCGGACCAACGGAACGCGGGGCGCTCTCATCACCATCATGCGCAATGGCCAGGCTTCCACGCTCGATATCGTCAATCAAGTGAAAGCAGCGCTGCCTAAGATTCTGGCGGGCATCCCGCCGGCAGTTAAGGTCCGGCAGCTTTTCGACCAGTCGCTGTTTGTGCGCGCTTCGATTAACGGCGTTTTGAAAGAAGCCAGTATTGCCGCGATTCTAACCGGCCTGATGATCTTGCTCTTCCTGGGAAGCTGGCGCAGCACTCTAATCGTATGCATTTCGATTCCGCTCTCAATTCTCACTTCCATCGTCATCCTTTATCTGCTAGGGGAGACCATTAACGTGATGACGCTGGGCGGGATGGCTCTGGCAGTCGGCATTCTGGTGGACGACGCGACCGTCGAAATCGAGAACACCCACCGCAACCTGGCCATGAAGAAGCCGCTGGTGCGCGCCGTGCTCGATGGTGCTATGCAGATCGCTGTGCCGGCGCTGGTTTCCACGCTATCGATTTGCATTGTTTTCATTCCTGTCTTGTTGCTCACTGGCGCGGCGAAGTATCTTTTCACTCCCCTGGCGATGGCGGTCGTGTTTGCGATGCTGGCCTCTTATATGCTGTCGCGTACATTAATTCCGACCATGGTTCACTATCTGTTGAAGCAGGAAGTGGATATGTACCGCCGCGGAGAGCATGGCGAGGGTGAAGGGGACGGAAAACGTCATAGCATCATTTGGCGAATTCATTTCGCTTTCAACCGTCGCTTCGAGCGCTTCCGCGCCGCCTACACCGGTCTGCTCGATTGGGCGCTCGACCATCGCGCGGGAGTCATGACCGGATTTATGGCATTCGCGCTCGGGTCTTTGGGACTCATCTTTCTAATCGGAAGCGATTTCTTTCCTACCGTCGATTCCGGCCAGATCCGTTTACACGCTCGAGCCGCGGCCGGAACCCGGATCGAAAAAACCGAAATGATCTTTGCCGACATCGAGAAAGAGATCCGGAGCGTTGTACCAGGCAAAGAACTGGATACTATTCTGGACAATATTGGATTACCCAACGGCGGTTTCAACCTCGGATTCGGCGACAGTCCCTCCATCGGAACGAGCGACGGCGACATTTTGATATCGCTCACGCCCGAGCACGGGTCTAGTGAAGTGTATACTGAGCGGCTCCGCAAGCGTCTGCACGAAAAATTTCCCGATGTGGTGTTCTTCTTTGAAGCCGCCAACATTACTAATCAGATTCTGAATTTCGGCTTGCCGGCGCCCATCGATGTGCAAGTAACCGGCCGCGATGCAGAGCCGAATTACAAGATCGCTCGGGAGTTGGAGACGCGCATTGCTCAAATTCCCGGCGCTGCGGACGTGCATATCCATCAGGTGGTGGATGGACCCGAGCTGCGCGTGAACGTCGACCGCGTCAAGGCCGGACAGCTCGGCATGACGCAGCAGGACGTGGCCAATAGCATGCTGATTTCTTTAAGCGGGAGCGGACAGGTGGCGCCCAATCAGTGGCTCAACTGGAAGAACGGAGTCAACTATCAGATCCTGGTTCAAACGCCGCAATACAAAATTGATTCCGTGGATGCCCTGATGCGCACGCCCGTCGCAGTTCGAGCCTCTTCAGTGATGTCCAATACGGCTAATTCGACGGCCGGCGCGTCAAATGCCGGCGACGGCTCCACCGGCGCGGCGCCCAATCAGGCGTCTATGGCTTACGGAAACCCCGGAGCGATGCCCTACCCGACGCAATTGCTGTCGAACCTGGCGACCATCAATCACGGCCTCGCTACCGAGATCGTCAACCACTATAATGTCCAGCCGGTTTTCGACGTATACGCCAACGTGGACCGCCGCGATCTGGGAGGCGTCACATCGCAAGTGGAGAAAATCCTGGCCCAAACGCGCGTGCCCAGAACCACCACACTCATACTGCGTGGGCAGGCCAAGACGATGCGTGATTCTTTTTACCGGCTCGGCCTCGGTCTCATCGCGGCCGTGGTTTTGGTATATCTATTGATGGCTGTCAATTTCCAGTCCTGGGTGGATCCTCTAATCATCCTGAGCGCTTTGCCAGGCGCTCTGAGCGGCATCCTTTGGATGTTGTTCGTGACCCAGACCACGTTCAGCGTTCCGTCATTGATGGGCGCCATCATGTGTATCGGTGTAGCCACGGCGAATGCCATTTTGATGGTGGTGTTCGCAAATGACGAGCGGTTGGAAGGCAAAGGCGTACGCGCTGCGGCGTTGTCGGCCGGTTATACGCGGCTGCGGCCAGTGCTGATGACGGCGGCCGCCATGATTCTGGGCATGATCCCGATGGCGCTCGGAATCGGCGAAGGCGCCGAGCAGAATGCGCCCTTGGGTCGCGCCGTAATCGGCGGATTGTTGATGGCCACGGTAACGACTTTGTTCGTCGTGCCAATCGTATACACGTATTTGCGCAAGCAGCCGCCCGTCGACCACGATAAACAAATCGAGGAAGAAGAGCGGGAAGGCATCGCGGATCTGGAATTGCAATTGTATTGAAACTAAGATGACACGATCGAGCAGCAACGAACCAGACAACCCCGGCAGGACGATCCTGGGCAGCGTGGAAGAAGAACTTCGCGCCGAAATCGAGCAACTCAAGCGGCGGTTGCACACTCAACAGCACACGCATTCCGGCGCTCATGTTTTGGAGCATCCGCCGCGTCCGCGCCGCGCCGCTATCCTGGGACTGCTTTTACTGATCGCAGCCATTTTCGTGGTGGCCTTCTTTGCCGGCTACGTGCCGCGCCATCGCCGCGAGTTGCAACTGGTTGCTGAGGCGAATGTGCAACAGGAGTCGTTGCCGGAAGTGAGCATCGTGGCCGCCAAACGCGGCAGTCTCATGGGTAATCTGGTACTGCCCGGAAATATCCAAGCGGTCACGGAAGCGCCCATTCTGGCGCGCGCCGAAGGATTCATCCTGCGCCGTTACGTTGATATTGGCGACAAAGTCAACGCCGGACAGCTACTGGCTGAGATTCAGGCTCCCGAACTCGATCAGCAAGTGGTGCAAGCTCGCGCCGCCGTCCAGCAGTCGCAAGCCGATCTGGAGCGCGCCACGGCAGCTCTGGAGCAAGGCAAGGCCAACGAACAGCTGGCCAAGGTCACCGCCTCGCGTTGGGACAATCTCTCGAAAAAGGGCGTAGTATCGCGTCAGGAAAACGATCAATATCAGGCCCAGTATCTTGCCCAGTCGGCCAACGTTCGCGCGCTCGACCGTGCCGTAGCGGCGGCCAAGGGGAATGTCGCCGCCTCGCAGGCCAACGTCGCGCGACTAGGCGAGCTACAAGGCTACTTGCAGGTTCGAGCGCCCTTTGCCGGCGTTATCACACTGCGCAACATCGATGTCGGAGCGCTCGTCAATACCGGTAGCACGCTGCTGTTTCGCATCGCCCAAACCAACCCGTTGCGCACCTATGTGAATGTCCCGCAAGTCGACGCTCCGGAAGTACGAGTCGGACAAACCGCGACGCTGAGTACCGCCGACCTTCCCGACCGGAAATTCAACGGCTTGGTGACGCGTACAGCCAATGCGCTTGATCCGGCCAGCCGCACGCTGCTGGTGGAGATCCAGGTGCCCAACCCGGATGGAAAGCTCATGCCTGGCACGTACTCGCAGGTGGATCTCAACCTGCCTCGCAAGGAGCCGCCATTATTGATCCCCAGTGACACTTTGGTGGTGCGGCCGGCTGGCACGCTGGTGGCGCTGGTGAATGCCGATAGCAAGGTCCATTTCCAACCCATCACCGTCGGCCGCGACTTGGGCGACCGCATCGAAGTCCTCTCCGGCCTGAAGGCGGGACAGCGTGTGATCGTGAACCCCAACGACTCCGTCCAGGAGGGAGTGAAGGTTCATCCCGTCGCGGGCAAGTAGTGCGGGCGTTCTTGCTCCCGCCGTAAGATCGAAATAGTCATGACCAAAAACTGCATTGCTATTCTTCTGCTGCTACTCCAGACAATGCCTCTTCCGGCGGCCGGCGGCGACCCCGCCGTGTTATGGCGCCGATTCGCGCGCACCTATCAAGAACGTCCCATTCCGCCAGTGGATTTGACCAACACTCCACGCATCCGGCAGTTGCTGCGCGCGGGCAATATCTATCTGTCGCTTACGGATGCCATCGCGCTGGCCATCGAGAATAATCTGGATATCGAACTACAGCGCTATGACGCACCGATGGCTGACTCCGAAGTGCTGCGCGCCAAGGGTGGCGGCTTGCTGCGGGGACTCACCTATACCCTAGCCGAGACGCCGGTGGGCGTCGGCGGACCCGCCAGCCCTTTAGTGACTAGCGCCGCGGTGCCTACCATCCAGAGCGGAGCGGTCCCCACCAATCCTTCCGAATTGGGCGTGCTGGTTGAGCCTCAGGATAGTCTCCTGGTGCAAGAGACGACTGCGCTCTCCAACGGTTCGCCGATTCCATTATTCGACCCGGCTCTGGTTTATCAACTGAACTGGGCCCATCAGACCACGCCCCAGACCAATCCCGGCATAGTCGGCGCCAACGCGCTGATGACCAATACGACATTGTTCAACGGCGGATATGTGCAAGGCTTCGGACCAGGGACCCAGTTGAACGTGACGTACAATAATTCGCGGGAAACAGTGAATGCCTTCAACACGGCGTATAGCCCCTTCACCAGCTCCAATTTCGGTTTCACCGTGACGCAGCCGCTGCTGCGCGGGTTCGGGCTAGCCGTCAATCGCCGCTTCATCCGTATCGCCAAGAACGAGAAGAAAATCGCCGATCTTTTGCTGCAGCAGCAGCTCATCGCCACCGTCTACGGCGTGGTTCGCCTTTACACGGACTTGGTCGCTTTATACGAGGACGTCAAGGTGGAGGAGGAAACGCTGGCATCCGCCGAGAAGCTCTACTCCGATACGAAAGCCCGCGTGGATGAAGGCACACAGGCGCCCATTGAGCTGACACGCGCCAACGCGCAAGTCTACGGTATCCGGCAGGACGTGATCAACGCTCGCGGGCTGCTCGAGGAACAAGAGGCCGTCGTCAAGAACGTGATTACTCGCCGCAGTTCGGACGATGTTGAAGTACTAAACGCACGCATTATTCCGACCGATTCTATTGACGTTCCAGATAAGGACGAGATTCGCCCCATCCAGGATCTGCTCGCGGAAGCATTCGCCAGCCGCCCCGATCTGAAGCAGGCGGGCCTCCAGATCGACAATTCTCAAATCAGCCTGGAAGGCTCGCGCAATAATTTATTGCCCGAGATCGATGTAGTGGGCGTGGCTCAGAACAATGCTCTGGCGGGCCAAGCAAATCCGTTGTCGTCCATCATGGATCCTACTTTCATCGGCGGCTATGGGAGCGCACTCGAACAACTTGCGGCGCGCAAATATCCTACTTACGGAATCGGCCTCAACTTCAATCTGCCGTTACGTAACCGCATCGCACAGGCCGACCTGGCTCGCGACGAGGTCCAGGTGCGGCGCACTCAGATCCGCTTCGAGCAGTTCCGGAAACAGGCTCAACTTGAAGTGGAGGATGCCCTGGTGGCCATGCGCCGCGCACGGGCGTCCTACGAAGCCGCGCTGCAGTCCCAAGCCTTGCAACAAGAATCTCTGGAAGCCGAGCAGGCCCGCTTTGACGTAGGGGCGTCCACCAGTTTCTTCATCGTCCAATACCAAAGCTACCTGGCCCAGGCGCGGTCCACGGTGGTTGTCGCCAAGAGCTCTTATCTCAAAGCCCGGGCGGCACTCGAGCGCGCGGTAGGATCGATTCTCGAAGACAATCATGTGATAGTTCCCGACGCCATGCGAGGCCGTTAGGGGTAAGAAAGCCCCTCGGCGCCCTCAAAACCTCGGCGCTTGTAAAAAGAATGCGAACAATTTGTAGAACTCTTCCGCTGCGAAGAATCTGTCTTTATACTCGAAGTGGACGTGCTTCGCTTGTCTACGATAAATCTTGGTCCCATCGAAAGCCCGCTGCTTCAAACACGCGAATCTACGCGCATTCCGATTTTGGAAGTGGCGGAGCGCGCCACCGGTCTTCTCTTGCTGCTGGCCGCTAGCCCCGTCCTGGCCTTCTCGGCTCTGGCTCTGGCGGTTTTTTCGCGCCGTTCGCCCCTGGTCGCTCACCTGCGTGTCGCCAGGGATGGCGCACCGTTCTGGATGCTCAAGCTGCGGACCATGTGGGACGACGACGTGCCGGCGCCGGGGGCGGGTTGGATCGAGCGCGTCGTTATAGAGCGTATCATTGCCGAGCCGGTTACCGACGACAAAGATGCCCTCGATTCGCGCGTCACCAGCCGGTTTGCGGCCTTCTGCCGCCGGCATTCCATCGACGAGCTCCCGCAGTTATGGCACGTCGTCCGCGGCGAGATGGCACTGGTGGGACCGCGCCCTTTGACCCGCACCGAGATCCATCGTCATTTTGGCGCGCAAGCAGCCGAGTTGTTGTCCGTTAAGCCTGGTCTGACTGGGCTTTGGCAAGTTGGCGGACGCAGCGCCATCCGTTTTCCGGAGCGCCGCGCGATGGATCTGGAACTGGTGCGATCGCTGAAACCTCGAGTCTACCTGACCATCCTTGCGAGAACTTTGCCGGCGCTCATCACTGGCAAGGGGGCGTGGTGATCTTTGCCAGCTCCGCGAGATTCAGGCGTCCAGTATAGATTGCCATGCCCAGAGCCGCGTGAATTCCGAGGCTCTGTAGCTCACAAATCTCATCGATAGTGGTGATTCCACCAGCCGCTGTCAGTTCATGCTTCGTCACCGCGCGCAGGCGCCGGAACCAATCCAGATCCGTACCCTGCAGCATCCCTTCTTTGTCGACATAAGTGCAGAGGAAGCCCGAGCAATACGGCTCCAGATGCGGAATCATTTCTTCGGCAGTAAATTCCGTCGCTTCCTGCCAGCCTTTGACGACGACTTTTCCGCCCTTCGAATCGAGCGCGATGATCAACCGCTCCGGACCAACGGCGCCGGCGATCTCATTCAGCAATAGTTTGTCGAAAGCGGCCGTGCCGACGATCACACGGAAGGCGCCTTGTTCGATCAATCCGCGCGCGCGTTCGGCGGAACGCACGCCGCCCCCAACCCGGGCAATTGCGCGCGTCGCCACCAGCGCCACCAGGTCGTCATTCGAGCCTTGGCCCATCGCGGCATCGAGGTCGATCACTTGAATCTGGGGGAAAGCGGCGAAGCGATCGAGCATCTCGCGCGGCGTACCACCTTCCAGAGCCTTTTCGCGGCCCTGCACCAGTTGCACCACCTTGCCACCCATCAGGTCGATGCAGGGGATGATCACGGGGCCGGCCTCACCGCCACATTACGCTCGCGCAGGAAAGTCTTGAGATCGCTAACTGTATACGTGCCGTAATGAAAAATCGACGCCGCCAGCGCGGCATCGGCCTCGCCTTCTTTCAGGACGCGCTCGAAGTCCTCGGGCTTCCCTGCCCCGCCCGAAGCAATCACCGGAATGTGTACCGAGTGCGACACCGTGCGGGTCAGGTCGCAGTCAAAGCCATGCTGGACGCCATCAGTGTCCATGGAAGTCAACAGGATTTCGCCCGCGCCCAGCATTTCGCCTTCCAGCGCCCATTCCACCGCGCTTATTCCCTCGTCATCCCGGCCGCCGCGCGTGAAAACATTCCAGCTTTTCTCGGAGTTTCGCCGCGCATCAATAGCTAATACAACCGCTTGCGCTCCAAATTCCTCACTTAATTCGGTAATCAACTTCGGCCGGCGCACTGCCGCGGTGTTCACGCTCACCTTGTCGGCCCCCGACATCAGGATCTCGCGCGCGTCGGCGATCGAGCGGATGCCGCCGCCTACCGTCAGCGGGATGAAGACCTTGCGCGCGGTCCGCGCCACGACATCGGCCATGATGTCGCGCGCGTCGCTGGATGCAGTAATATCGAGGAACACCAGCTCGTCGGCGCCTTGATCGTTGTAGCGTGCAGCCAGTTCCACCGGATCGCCGGCATCGCGTAGACCTACGAAGTTGACTCCTTTGACGACGCGGCCGCCGGTCACATCCAGGCAGGGAATGATTCTCTTAGCCAGCATCCGTTACAGCTCAACCATCGGTTATAACCCAACGAAATTGCGAACGATCTTCAGCCCTAGCGGCCCGGACTTCTCCGGATGAAATTGCACGCCGTACATGTTGCCGCACTCGAGCACGGCCGTGTAATCGGCCGTATAGCTGCAGACCGCGGCTGTAGCGCTGTTTATCGGCGCGTAATAACTGTGCGCGAAGTAGAGATAGGGACGCGGTGCAAGACCGGCCAACAGTTTGGAGCCGGCGCGCGGCTTAATCTCGTTCCAACCCATGTGCGGCACTTTTGCTTCGGCTGGAAAGCGCCGGTTCGTGCCTTCAAACAGGCCCAGACCACGCTCTTCGGGAGCTTCTTCGCTGCCCTGAAACAGCGCCTGCAGGCCGAGACAGATTCCGAGAAACGGGACGCTCGCGCGGATTCGTTCCATCAGCGCCTCTCGGACCCGCATCTGGTCGAGCGCACGCATCATCTGGCCGAAATGGCCGACGCCCGGCAGAATGATCTTGGTTGCGTGTTGCAAGCCCTCACTGTCCCGCACAAGCTCGTATTCGGCGCCGATCTCGGCCAGCGTGTTCTGAACCGAACGAAGATTGCCCGCGCCATAATCGAGAATGGTGATCATAGAAGCCCCTTGGTCGACGGAAGTTGATCCTTGAGACGTCGATCTTTCGAGCAGGCATAGCGCAATGCTCGAGCAAAGCACTTAAAAATCGCTTCAATTTTGTGATGGCTCGAACGTCCATATAAAACTTTGGCGTGTAAGTTTGCGCCAGCGTGATTCACAAATCCGCCAAAGAAATCCTCCGTCAGTTCGGTTTGCAGATCGCCCACCAGCCTCACTTTCACCTTGTCGTCGTAAACCAGCGCCGGCCGCCCGCTAAGATCGACCGCCACAACCGCCAGCGTTTCATCCATCGGCATCACGAAATAGCCGGCGCGGTTGATGCCTTTGCGATCGCCCAGCGCCTTGGAAACAAGCTGGCCCAGCACGATGCCGACATCTTCCACGGTGTGGTGCTGATCGACATCCAGGTCGCCGGTGGCCTTCAATTTCAAATCGAAGCCGCCGTGCCTGGTGAACAGCTCGAGCATGTGATCGAAAAACCGAATGCCGGTGGATATTTCATACTTGCCGCGACCGTCCACTCGCAACGATCCGCGGATCTCGGTTTCTTTGGTCTTGCGGTCGATGCTAGCCGATCTCATTGATGTCCTTCAGCACCTGAATCGCGCCCTCGGTCCGAAATAACTCCAGCAGTTCGGCGCGGCGAGGGCTTTGCGCGGCGGCGATTCCGACAAATGGCACTTGGGCGGCGCGGGCGCAGCGTGCATCGTCTACCGTGTCGCCGACGTACAGCAGTTTCTTCGATGGCCGGAGTCCCGCGATCTTCAGCAATCCATCGGGCGCCGGCTTTTCATGCTCCACATCGTTCGCGGTCACGAGTAGAAATCGATCGCGCAGTCCTTCGCGATTCAAGGTAATTTCGGCTTCTTCGGTAGTTCGTCCGGTGAAAATGGCTAGTTCGAACTTGGCACCCAGACGATCGAGCAGTCCGTTCCTCGGCAGCCAGCGCTCGCGATGAATAAGCCCTTGCCCCAAAAACAGCGAGTTGAAATAGTCGACGATCTTAGAATAAGGAATGTCAACGCCAAGGTCGTGGCAGATCTTCTCCGACAGTGCCCAATCGTTGTTCCAGCCGCCCTGATTCTTATAATCCTGAATGGTGTCTCGCGCGATGGTCTGCCCGGTAAAATGCTCGACCGTGCGGACAATGGTCTCGCGATACGAATCGGTCACGTCCACCAGGACGCCATCCATGTCGAAAACCAGCACTTGCGACTGATCCATCACCAAATCTGCTCCAGCTCGGTGAGGAAGCGCCGGATCTGGTCGCGCGTCCCAACCGTCACCCGCACGCAGCCGGGAATTTCATAGCTGCGATCGCGCACCAGCACACCCCGGCGGCGCAGCTCATCTCGAATCGGAATCGCCCGCGCGCCCGCTTCAAACAGCACAAAATTGGCCTTGCTCTCGTAGTATGGAATGCCCAGCTGTTCCAGACCCACATATAGCAATTCGCGAGCGGCTAACACTTCCGTAGCGTATTTTTCGATATACGTTTTGTCCTGAATTGCCGCGTGGGCTGCCAGCGTAGCCACGGTATTCACGCTGTACGGCGATTGCGCTTTGTGCAGGAAATCCACATTGCCGGATTGCGAGAATAAGCACCCCAGCCGCATCGCCGCCATGCCATACACTTTCGAGAACGTGCGGCTCACGAACAGATTCGGGTAATCGTTCAATAGCGGCAGGGCTGTGACCCCGCAAAATTCAAAATAGGCCTCGTCGATCAAAACCGCCGCGCCCGTGGCCTGCTCGAGAATTCTTTCGATGCCGGCGCGCGACGTTCCGGTACCCGTCGGGTTGTTGGGATTGGCGATCAGAATCGCGCGTGTTGACGGATGAATAGCTGCGATCAACTCTTCCAGTGGAAATGCCAGCTTCTCGGCGCGATAAGGAACTTCGCGAATACTTGCACCGGCCACCTCAGCATAAAAACGATACATCGCATAGGAGGGTTTGAGCACCAGTACTTCATCGCCGCCGTCGACATAGGTGTTGATCAAAACCTGAATGGCCTCGTCGGTCCCGTTGGTAAGAATGAAGTCGTCCACTTCGACGCCGAAGAATGTGCCCAGCTCTTGCTTGATTTCGCCGTACTCGGGATAAACAGCCAGGCCGGCCTCCGTCAGGTTTTGGCGCAGGTATTCGAGCACCTTCGGCGAGGCGCCCACCGTATTCTCGTTGAAATCGAGCCGCAGTTTATCCGCCCGGCCGGCAGTGGGCGGCGAATAGGGCGCCATTCTAAGCACCGCTTCGCGCGGTTCGAGCACCCCCGGCGGTAGATCGATCTTCTTACTATCCAAGCCGCACCTCCACCGAGCGCGCGTGCGCTTCCAGGCCCTCGGCGCGGGCCAGAGTCGTAATCGCGGGCGCCAGTTTGATCAAACCTTCGGGGGTGAGTTCCTGCACCGAAATTACCTTTACGAAATCGACCGGCGACAATCCGCCGCGAACGCGCGCGGCGCCTGACGTCGGCAAAACGTGGTTGGGACCTGACGCATAGTCGCCCGCTGCCTCGGGACTGTGCGCGCCGAGAAAAACGCTGCCCGCATGTTGAATTTTTGGCAGCAGGCTCTCGTCATAGATCGCCAGGTGCTCGGGCGCCAGACGATTCGAAGCCTCGATGGCGGCATCCACCGAGGGGCACAGGATAACCGCGCTGTTGTTGCGGATCGATTCGCATGCCACTGGCGCAGTCGGCAGCGTTTGCAGCTGGCGAGCGACTTCCAGCGCAACTTCCTCAGCCAGTTTTCTGGACGTGGTCAGCAAAATCGCGGAAGCTTCTACATCGTGCTCCGCCTGTGCCAGCATATCGGCCGCGAGATGCCGGGGATCGGCTTCCTCAGCAATGATCACGATCTCCGTCGGGCCGGCTACAAAATCGATCCCGACTTCGCCGGCCAAAAACTTCTTGGCTGCCGCGACATAAATGTTTCCCGGCCCGACAATGCGGTCGACCTTCGGGATGGTGGCGGTGCCGAACGCTAGCGCCGCGATCGCCTGCGCGCCGCCCACTCGAAAAACATTCTCGACTCCCAGCCGCTTCGCCGTCATCAGAATCTCCGCGCCTGGCCGAGGCGACGTCACGCAAATGGTCTTAACACCCGCCACCTGCGCGGGAATCACAGTCATCAGGATGGTGGAGGGCAACGGGTACCGGCCAGCCGGAATGTACGCGCCCATCGATTCCAGCGGCCGGATGACGTATCCCAGCCGGCGTCCGTCCGGAAACCGGACCCAGGTCTCTTCCGGAAGCTGTAGCTTGGCATACTCACGAATATTTTTTGCGGCCGTGTCGATCGCGCCCATGAATTCCGGCGTTACACTCGATTCCGCGGCACGCCACTCACCTGGACGAATCTTAAGGTCGCTGCCGGTAAGGCCGTCGAACTTGTGCGCATATTCGAGTACGGCCTCGTCCCCGCGTTTTCGCACCGCATCCAGTATGGGGCCGACGGTCTGTTCGGCTTCGGCCAGCCGTACCGCTTTGCGCGTAATGAATGTCTGCGCTTGATCGAGAGGGAGAATTCTGAGCATAAATCACATCACAATCTTGTTGAGCGGATATTCCACAATTCCCTGCCCGCCCGCTTCCTTCAAGCGCGGGATAATATTCCGGACCGTCAATTCGTCCAAAATCGTGTGCACTGCCACCCATTCTTCGTCGCTGAGCGTCGAGATGGTCGGATTCTTCAAAGCTGGAAGAATATTCAGGATTGCAGGCAGGCATTCCCGGCGTACGTTCAGCATCAGCCCGACCTTGCCGAGCGCATTGATCGCACCCTCGAGCAGCATTCGAACATCTTCCATTTTGCGGCGTTTCCATGAGTCGCGCCAGGCGTCGACATTGGCGATGAGCTGCGTGTTGGATTCAAGCACGGTCTCGATGATGCGCAGCTTGTTCGCCCGCAGCGAAGACCCGGTTTCAGTTACTTCTACGATCGCATCGGCCAGCACTGGCGGCTTCACCTCGGTTGCGCCCCAACTGAATTCGACCTTCGCCTTCACTCCGTTGGCCGCAAGATACCGCTTCGTGGTGGCCACCAATTCCGTCGCGATGATCTTCCCTTCCAGATCCTTCACCGTCTGAAAGTCCGATGATTCGGGCACGGCGAGCACCCAGCGCACCTTGCCGAAGCTTTGCTTAGCATAGATCAGATCCGCTACGGCGTGCACCTTGGCTTCGCTCTCTTCGATCCAGTCGCGCCCCGTGAGTCCGGCATCAAGGACGCCGTCGTCCACATAGCGCGCCATCTCTTGCGCGCGAATCATCATGCACTCGATTTCG
>Ga0210386_10000091_pt1 | contig 65891 bp, 58 predicted proteins | sample IncBWH32OmetaG_FD_160091 | JGI IMG/M metagenome (GOLD analysis project Ga0210386, IMG submission 160091) | Forest soil microbial communities from Barre Woods Harvard Forest LTER site, Petersham, Massachusetts, United States - Inc-BW-H-32-O ...
CCTTTCTGTTTGCGTTCAGCGTGCCGCGCTAACGACACCCCCGCCCTTCGGACGCACGCGCTCCTGCCAAAGATTCGCTCCGCGCCTTTCAGGCGTGGACTCCTCCCCCGAGACAAGCTCGGGTCCCCTTCCACGAATCGTTTCTAGTCGCCTTGGGAGTGGGTCGCGTCGGCACACCCTTCGGGCAAGCATGTACCGCATCCAGCGGACAAACCCAAATAACGGAGCTAAAGACAATGGTCAACAAAGTCATCTTCATCGGTCGTCTCGGAAAGAATGCAGAAGTCAAAACCGCACAGAACAACAAGGAATACGTTGTATTCAGCCTTGCAACCAGTGAGACCTGGAAGAACGACAAAGGCGATTACGAAAACCGCACCGAGTGGCATCGAGTGTACGCCTGGAGCAATCTCTCCAGCTTCGCCAAGACGCTTCAGAAGGGTCAGCTCATCACCCTTGAAGGGAAAATCAAGTATCGCGAAGTCTCTGAAGAGGTCGAAGGCGTTACGTTCAAGCACACCATCGCCGAGATCCATGCAACGAGCATGAAGCGGCTCTCGAAAGTCGAAGCTGCGGACGATCCATCAGACGGTGCGGGCGAGGACGACGGCGCGGTCCAAAAGGAACCGGAGATTATCTCTCCAACGAAGAGGCGGAAGTAGCCTCTTAAACCAGGGGCCGGCGCCGCCGGCCCTTTAATCTTCACCAACCTGGGCCAGCCAGGGCTCGATGGCGGGTTAGCTCACTCGGGGAACAGTGACGGGGTGATTTCCATTGCATCAGGTGGGGTTTTCAGAGGCTCCAGCAGTTGCGGTCCGTCGTCTTTGAGCGGCGCAACCCTCCACGCCTTCATGCCCTCGGCGGAGTAAGTCCGCACAAGGTCAATCGGCAGGTGCGATGGCTCGGCTGGGGCAAGCCATCTTGAGTAGTCTTGCGGCTCTATGATGAGTGGGCAACGATTGTGGAACGGTTCGAGAAGCTCGTTGGGGTCCACAGTGACTATGGCGAAGCTTTCAAGTACGGTCCCGGTGGCTCTGTCCTTCCACCTATCCCAGATGCCGCCGAAGGAAAAAAGCCGGTCGTCCTTAAGCGCGACTGCCCACGGCTTTGTGACCTTTCGTTTTTTCTCTTCTGGCGTGAGAACTTCCCATTCGTAAAAAAACTCACCGGGAATCAGACAGCGGCGTTGCCGGAACGGCTTAATCCATGCCCCGCTGCTGGTGAGTTTGTCATCACGGGCGCAGTTCGAGATCATTTTGTGCATGTTCGACCAGTACGGAACGAGCCCCCACTCCATCAGTACCATTTCGCGCTCACTCGTCTCTTCGTCGACGCGCACAACTGGTTGAAACGTACCGGGGGTGATGTTGTAACCGGGAGGCATAGGCGGCAGGTCAACCACCTTACGGCGCATGGCGTAGGGCTCCGCGATATATTGCTTGTCACTCCGCCGTCCATATCGTCCGCACATAAAGTTTCCGTCTTGATTCGTCGCCGAGGCGACAATTCCGGGCATTTCGAAACAGAATATCAGCGCACCACTTTGTCGAGGATCGCTTTGGCCAGGGCGATTGAGTCCGCGATGACTGTGGCCAGGCGGGGGGAGGGCCGACTGATGTTCTCATCCCGTGCGAGTCTAATCCCTGCGATGATCGATGCCGCGATCACGAGTGTCGAAGAAAACCTGTCTCTTGTCCGTTGTTCCTTCTCGTATCTTGTCGCCTGTTCCCGTGCGATCGCCCGCTTCATCTCCCCCATGAGTGCACCTCTGCCGAGCGCACCGGCTTGCGAGTCAACTTCATGGAAAGTTTGCCTCGATAAATGTCCGGCGGCAGGTACTGATTCTTTTCATTGCATAGAGGACATTGCGCAATGATCCAGGAGGAGGGCATTGTTTCGACAGGCGCTGGGATGCACTCCCCGCACTCTTTACAGGTCATGGCAAAGTCACAAAACCGGGCTGGCGATCCCATGAACATGGACCCGAGTAGTGGCGAAGAAAAGGCGAAATGTCTAGAGTCATCCCGAAATGCTCAAACTCCCGATCCTTGGCTATCCCGCAGCTTGTATTGTGCCCGATTGGTATGAGATGATGTAGGTGAACGTTACTGCGGTCGCGTAACGGCATCCGCGTGGACCGACTTGAAGAAAGCGGAAAAGCGCCAGAGCTTCGGCTTTGAGATCCGACGACCCTATTGGGTCCTTCGATTGCGGTGAAAGCTGGAATCGTTGTGATCGGTTAGGCTTATTGAGATAACCTGATCGACCGGCTGGGACGTAAGTTAGAGCAACCACAGTCGTTCACGATATCCGCCGCAGCGTCTACGAGTTAGCGCTGCGGCATTTTTATTTTGCGATTACCCTTAATCCCCAATTCTCACAAAGTCGTTCGGGTAGATGTTCGCGTGAGTTCCAGTCACCGGGATCACGCCATTACGAGAACAATCGAAAGCCATTTCATCAAAAGTTCGTCCCCACTCCAACTGAGCGTCGTGATGGAAACCATCAGGTAGAGGTGTGCCGAACCGGTAAATGCTCCGAAGAAAATCCTGCAGTACTCTAACATCCGATTCCGGTTGCAGATCATCTGGCGGTCGCCAATGAAGTTCATTAGCCCGAGCGCATGGGAAGATCACATCCCGCGCGTCTCGAAAAATCAGTTGCCGTTCCTGATAGCCGAGAAAAGCTGGCAATTGCTCATGTCCAAACATCTCGGGATGAACACCGTCGGGCATGGCATTCTCCCACGTCCTAGTGCGGCGGGTCAGTTCGCAAAACGATTGTTGCAGTTTGCGCTGAGGCAAATGGAAATTCCGCGGTGGAAGCAGGAGCGGCTCGGATGACTTTCGGATTTCAATTCGCGGTTGGAGTAATCCAATGAGTTCACGAGAATAAACATCGAATGCCTTCCGAATGGCCTGCTCGCATACAAGACGGTCATGACGTTTTTGATGTCCAGCCTCATCGAATTCAGCCAAGTCTCGCAACGGCACAGGAAAAACAAAGAAGTCGAACGCACTCAGAAGTTGTTCATCGTCGTCAGTCGGAACATAAAATAGAACAATTCGTCTCGGTCGTGGCGGCTGGTTTTCGCCTCGATTCTTAAGTCTACGAATCGAGAACTCGGCTGCGGCTCGAAGGAGGATCGTAACAGTCCCCTGTCGGTAGAGCGGCCCATCATAACTGGCTGAAGGGACGGCAATCACCTTGGAATACACACCGGCAAGTTCTTTGAGAAATTCTTCGATGCGCTTATGGAGAGGATTTGGAAGCCCAGCAAGGAGAAGCAAGTCGACAGGCGTCGTCGAAATTAAGGTAGTGGTCGCTGGTCGCGTCCGGGGCTTGTTCTTGGGCTTTCCCATGAGGCCTAGCGGAGCCTAGCCAGAATCTGAGCGATGTCAGCAGGGATCATCAAGCGTTGTGCTATGTCCGATGGCTGCGCAGCAAGCAGGCGGTCGAGTGCAGTCTTCCCGGAATCAGCGACGTCCTTACCGTCCTGATCAAGTCTTGAGAACTGCTCCATCGGCAAACTATGCACCAATGCCCATTTTTGAATACGCCCTTCGAGATCCAGCTTATCGCTTGACGACAAGGATTGCAGACGATCGATCCGAAGTCCCGCGCGTCTGTATTCAGGTTCCACGTGGACAAATTCTGAGGCCTGATCCGGAGAAATATTGCCAATCTCGTACCTAAAAGGCCGCGAACGGCGAACGTAGACCGGCTGGTCATGTGCGTCGATACAGAATGCAAGAAGCACCGGTCGCGCGATATCTTCGAGGCGCACTGCTGTGGCTTCGTTGCCCAGCCTCTCCTCGATTTGAGTCAAGACAGCATCACGGACATCTGGAGTTACCGCAGCAATATAAGCGGGTGAGCGCTTATCCCAGACGATGTCAACGGCTGGTGCCGCGTAGTCCCTGATGAGCTGTTTTAGGCTTCGTTGCCCGCGGTCCAACGGCCAAGCATCAGCTTTGTCGATATCCGTTCCCAGATGTGCAAGGAGTAACGGTGTGCGATGGGTGGCATAGTGAGCCTGCACCATCGCCGTAACCTTTTCCTTGAACTCCTCGGGCGTCGTAGGCATGGAAGCTATTGTATCCGACTGAAGACGAACCAGATCGGCCGCGGATGGATTACGACAAGCTGGGGCCGGTCTGCGACCTAAGCCCAACTCTGTAGTACCTTCTTGAGAACCCGAAGGATCATAGCAAAGGTCCCTCCCACGATCACCGTAAATACGTATGCAAGCCAAAACATACATTTTCCCCTTCCAACCTAGGATGCCGTTCACCAACTTACCAATGTCTGCCTAGCCAGAATCCGCCCACAAGAAGGAGGGCGCCGACCAGAACCCCGCCTCCGATGCAGCCCCAGAGTAGCTGTCCCCATGCCCCTCCCAGCTTGACTCGAAAGTCGGCCGTCACCGACGCCAAGGACTTCTGAGCCTCATGAATGGAGTTGTCCAGCGTCCCCTTCATCCACGCGTCCATGCGCTGTTGTGAAAGTGTGAGCGCCCTTACGAGCGTGTCCTCAATAATTTCCCTTATAACGGAGGCGAATTGCTGCCTTGTTTCATCGGTGTAGCTCTTGAGTATGACCTCGCCTGAGATTGCATCATGGAGACTGAGCTGCACATCCTCCAACAATTGACGCGTCTGTGAGGCCGCGGCTTCGATCGTCCCCCTGATCTGAGTCGATGCAAAGTCCGCCATCTCACGAGTGACGCCACGGAGCCTCGCTTGCTCTGTTGCAGCTTCGTTCAGCGCCCGCGCCATGTTCTCCATCGCTCTGCACTCTACGACGTTCAGTTTGTAGCGCAGCCATTCAGGGTCTTCCGGGTCCATCTTCGAGAACTGCCTGACCAGATCGAATAGAACGCGTTCTCTCGCCTCACCCTCTGGGAAGGCGAGATACACGAGGTCACGAATCCAGGCGGAATTATCGATTGCTGCTGTTATAGGCAGAGTGCTCATGGGAGAAGTACCTTTCTCGCATCCGTGAATTGGCTAAAAGCACGAAAGCGGTACGTTCTTGCCCGTAGGGTCATGTCCGGCGCTCTCAACTCGGGAACGTTGGTTTTGCGGTCGCCCACGTCACCAAGGGTGACGTTCATCGTCCGCATCATGCGCTGCAAGTCCGGCCGTCTGGCATCCATCCGTATCTCGACAGGCGAGAATGCCTCCCGAAAGGCCGTCACATCTGGCTCCAGCTTCGGGTTCTCCCAGGACGAAGCAACGCCATCCTGAAAATGATTGTGGACAATGACGTAGTCCACGGTGTTCTGCAACTCGCCACCCCACTCGATCACCGACCGTGAGGAGGCAATATCAGCATCCACGACACCCAGAGCCGTCCATCGAAGATCAAGACCGGAGTCCTGCATTACCTTATAGAAGTCTCGAAACCACGGAATCAATCGATGGCCCTGTGCCGCGCCCAAGTCAGCGAGAATTACGTCGGCGCTGGAATCCAGCGAAATTCCCAACAGCTTGTCGTACGTCCAGCTCTCCAGCGCCGGAAGTTTGTGTGCTTTGGCAAACAGTGCCTTGAAGCACCCCTCAGCTTTATTGTCGGGGTCCATATCAAACAGGTCAGCGGTGTAGGCGGTGGTTGCGTACCATTCCGCCAGTGTGGCCATGACGGTCGTCTTCCCCACGCCGCCCTTGCCGGCGATCGGAAAGATGACACGCTTGGGTTTCAATTCCAGGGCCGCGCTTAATCCTCGCTCCTCCCCACAAAGACGCTCGGCTTGAAGACCTTCGTCGGTTGCAATCGCGACTCTCTCTGGCGATTCACTTCCGCTTCGCGATCCAGCCTCGCCATTTCCTCTTCTCTCCGTACTTGCCATGACGGTTTCTCCTTTTTCTCTGTGTTCTCGCTGCTCAGACCGCTCGCGCGGACCGTCTGTTGACGAACATCTCTTTCCACGGCAGGGAGCGGGCGGTTCTCGCCATTGCCTGCGGTAGACGAGCGGGCGCCTTCGATGACTCGGTTCGCCGCCTTACAAAACTGCTGGTATCCACCGGGATACCCTTCATCTCGGAGCGTTCCCCAGATGACGCGCCAGGTCAATCCGCTGTCTTTTGCAGCTTGCAACTCGGAACGCACTGCCTTGAGAAGCCTAGCCTTGAGTTGGAATACGCTCCTGCGAAGCGTCAGTGCTTCAACCAACGCGACCAGTTCTGGGGGGCGTTCATGTTGTGAAATGCACATTTCAGTAGCAGAATGCCAGAGCCGTGGACAAGATTGCAAGCGCACAAGCCCGATTCCGTGAGAATAAAGGCGAACAACCACGACAAAGGACGAATTGCCACGAATAAAACCGAACCTCGGATCGGAGGCGCATCCATCGTGGATAGTCTGCCTTGTTCGTCTTTGTTCGTGCTTTTGTTGCAGCCGAAGGCTGCGCTTTCGGGGTCGCAGACCCATGGAGGTAGGCTGCGAAAAGCAGCCGTCTTTCAACGAAAGTGCAGTAGTGGAACATAAAGCGCAGACGCACTTTGAAGGTTTGCTCTTTCTATCTGATTTGCGTTGTGCGTTATAGGTTGACGCACCCATGTACTTTTAGAAAGTCCATGTGCGTCGCGTTGCTATAGAAATGTACATTGCGATATAGTGCATCCATGCCGCGACCGAAACCGCCCAACGTCGTTCGGTACACAGTTCGCCTCAGCCGCGCGCAGGGAGAGCGCGTGGCTGCGCTCAAAAAGCAGCTTCATGTATCCAGCGACAACGAGGTATTCGACTACCTAGTCACTGTCGGGACCAACCAGCGGGACGATCTTGAGCAACTTGTCTACTCCCTGTTTGGCAACCTGGCCGACTCCCTGGCTCACAGATTCCAGAGCTTGGAGACTGTCAGCCAGCTCCATCTCGCGTTAACTGACACGTATATCAAGTACGCCCTCACCGCCCTCCCAGAGGTTCCCGGCTCCTTGCTTGCCGCGGCGCGCATTCGTGCGACGAGGATCTACGAACAGGTCAATCTCACGGCTGCGAGGGAATTTCAACGTCGCCGCCAGTCGGACGCCTACAACCCTTCCCAGCTTGGGATTGAAGACGAGCCCAGCTATTCACCAACACCGTCAGATGAGGTCTAAAGTCAGCCATGCCATCCTCTGCGCGACAGCAACGAAATACCGGCGAGGAACGCGAGCACTCGACAAAAGTTCGTCCTGGCCGGGTCCGACCCACAAATACATCTCCGCGCCGGGTGACAGGCGCGGCAAAGAACCTCCTGCGGCTTGCGCGCCTGGTCAGTAGGGCATCCTCGCGATCCAACCGGGCCGATAATGCCAAAGGTTCGGCAAGCGGTTCTTCGAAGACATCTCCGTTCCATCGCCGGGCTATTGTGAATGTTCGGTATTCCAACGCAAAGACCCCTGGAGGGTGGAAGGCTCACGGGACCTATGTCGAGCGCGAGAGCGCAAAGGGCCGGGACGTGGTAGACGGCAAGCAGTATGGCGTCAACGACGAGGTACAAACACCCAGCCCGGACCGTTTGGGTTTAGCCCAAGAGCACTCGCTGGATTTTCTGGCTGGCCAATGGCAAAAAGCCGGAGACGAGCGAATTTTCAAGATCATCATTTCCCCGGAAGATCCGGCCGTAAATTTTCAGTGCACGGCAAGCGACATGATCGCTCGGATCGAACAACATACCGGCGCTCCGGTCGAGTGGGCAGGCGTCGTCCATCGGAACACGGATCACCCGCATGCCCATTTGATCGTGCGAGGCAAGCTCCCGTCAGGAGAAGCCCTAAAACTCCCACCAATGCTCATCCGCAAGGGCCTTCGTGAAGCTGTCCAAACATCTCTCACGCAGCAGCTCGGCCCTCGCACGATGGAAGACATTCAACGCCAGAAACAGATTGAACTCACCGCCAATCGAGTTACGCCACTGGATCGGCGAATTGCTGGACGCGCAAAGTTTCATTCGAACGACCAGGGGTACAGTGACGCCGGAATCGCAGCCAACCCTGTTGAGCTGGCTCGCCTTCGACACTTGAAGGAGCTTGGACTCGCGAAACGACACACAGCGGACAGTTGGCTCGTTCGCTCCGACTTCATCGGCCAGCTCCAGCAAATGAAGGACGTACAGGGTCGCGCGAGAACACTCTTCCGCAGCGGCGTTGCCATCAGCGACCCTCATGCGCCGATGGAGTTTTCTGCGAGCTCGAAGAAGCTGATTGGGCGTGTGTTGCTCAATAGCGAAGACGAACGCACTGGCGCTCTGCAAACCATATTCGAGACGACCGAAGGGAAAATCGAGGTCATCCGACATGATGGAACCCTCCGAGCGGCGTGGCGGCGCGGAGATCTGGAGCCAGGCAACGTTGTGACCATCGACAGCCTGATGAGCGATCCAAGCAAGCTCTATGCGGCGTCTGTAGGCGCGGACAACGAAATACTTGCGAATAAGCAGGCTCTTGATTCGGTGGCGCGGCGAATGCGAACAATGGGCCTGGTTTCCGGTGAGAGCGACAAAGGTTGGATGGGGCAATTCAACAACGCGCTCAGAGCCCGCATCGCAGAGCGGACCCACGAGCGAGGGCACTGATTTTCTTTCATCATTAGTGCAATGTACAGTTCACTAACGCAAGGAGGTCACGAATGAATAACGGAACCACCGCACCCCCTGGGTACGTTCTCCCCTCCCGCCCTCGCTGGCAGGGCGGGTGGAACGTTCGGGCTCTATTGGGCGCTGTCGTCGCCTTCGTCATGGCAGCCAGCGCTGCGAGCCAATGGCTTGCAGCCCGTCTCAACAATCCTGTCGAGATGGGCGAACCGATTGTGTGGTTTCACGGCATTGCAGTGTTCCAACCATTTGCGAGCCTTGTGCTGTGGAAGCACTTCGCCGGCAGTCGCCTCATCAGTTCTGCTGTGCGGAAAGAAATCTGGATCGCGTTCGGGGCGACGATTCTGGGTGGACTCTTTCTCGCCTATCTCGCCTATTGGTTCCTTTCGCTCATACGCGATCGCAAAAGCACAGATAGCTTAATGAACCTTCACGGCTCCGCAACGTGGGCCAAACGAGATGATATTCAGAAGCTCGGTCTATTCGATGCAAACGATGGTGTCTACGTCGGCGGCTGGCGTGATCCAGATACGCAGGAGATTCACTACCTGCTCCACTCTGGCTCAGAGCCGGTTTTGCTATTTGCTCCCAGCCGAAGCGGTAAGGGAGTATCAGCGATCATCCCCACTCTGTGCCAGTGGCGCCAAAGCGCCTTCGTCTATGACCTGAAGGGCGAGAATTGGGACCGCACCGCCGGTTTTCGGCATGCTATCGGCCAGCGTGTTTTGAAGTTCGCTCCAACGCTGCCATCCGAGAGTTGCTGCTACAACCCACTCTCGGAGATTAGGTGGGAAACCGATTACGAGGTCGCCGACGCACAGACCATCGCGAATTCAGTGATTCGCCACGGGAACGACGACAGTCTCTATAAGCACTTTGAGGATGCCGCAGTTGATCTCGTATCCGCCGGCATCATCCACTTGGGGTACGTTTTCAGGAACTTGGACGCTCCGCGCGAGCCAACGCTCCCCGATGTGCTCGCACTTTACTCCTCGCCGGGCATGGACTTCCAAGAGGTGCTCAAAGAGATCCAGAGCACAGTTCACATGCCAGGCGGCAAATCGAATCCTCGCCTTGAATGGTTCGACATCAACGGCAAGCCTACTTTTACCCATCCTTTCGTCAGCAAAGCCGTCCAGAGACAGCTCAATAGGGCCGACCGCGAAGCTTCAAGCATTCAGTCCAGCATCGTCACTCCGATGACAGTCTACGACGACCCGATAGTTCAGAAGACTGTCTCCCGTTCAGATTTCGTTGTCCGAGATTTGGTTTACGGGATGGAGCCTATGAGCTTGTATTTCAAGGTTCCGCAGCCAGATCGAGAACGCCTGAGACCTCTTGTAAGGCTTATGCTCCAGCTCATTTTCAATCGGCTCATGGAACGGCTCGACCCCAGCCGTCACCATCTGCTGCTCATGCTGGATGAGTTCCCGGAATTGAAGAAGATCCCGAACCTCGCAGGTGCGATGAGCCTGATGGCCGGGTACAAGATCAAGCCCTATCTCATCGCACAGACGCTAACCCAAATCATCGAGGAGTATGGTCCGAACGAATCGATTACCGACAACTGCTACATCAAAGCGGCCTTTCAAACCGACAATCTCCAGACGTGTAAGAACCTCTCCGAACTCAGCGGAAACATGACCGTGGAGAAGGAAACCGTAAACTATAGCGGGCAACGAACGGATTTCTACCTCAAGCACATCTTCCGCAGTGTTGAACAGGTCCAACGACCTCTCATCACCGTTGACGAAATTCGACGCATCAAGCCGCCGACGAAGGCCACCAACGATCCCGACAGCAAGATCACCGCGCCAGGCGACATGCTCATCTTCATAAATGGCGTAGCTCCGATCTACGGCGTCCAGAGTCTCTACTTCCTAAACGATGCATTGCTAGCGAGAACCAAACTTAAGCCTCCCGTTTTCAAAACAGCTTCCCAGCCACGCGTACAGCCTGCGTCAGCACAACAGGCGGGGCTCGACATTAGCTCAATCGCCGCTTCCGCGATTGATCAACAGGCAATCGAGGAGAAGCTGAATGGAAATTCTTAATCAAGTGATCCTCGCCGGAAACCTAACGGACAAACCTTCGGTCGATGACGCCGGCGGCCGCGTCTTCGTGCGCGCCCGTCTCGCGCAGAACTGGTTCTACGATACCCACGGCAAGGCTGTAGAGCACCGGCAGTTCCTTCCTCTCACCTTCCTGGGAGAAAGTGCCTCAGTGGCGAAGAGCTTCGAAAAAGGCGACAACATTCACATTACTGGCCAGCTCATTCGACGGGACCCCAGACCACGCTCTGAAGACTCATCGAGGCCCCGCGAAACAGGAAGCATTTTCGAGATCCACGTCATTCGAGCGTTCCGCATCGCAAGCCTCTCCAAATCCGATACCGCCGCGATCCACCAAAACGAAATTCGGCGCACCAACGATGCGAAACAGGTTCCCGCATTCATCCAGGAGGGCATTCATGATTGGCCTGTCTAATCTGAAGCTGCGGAATCAGCTGGCCCGTCTATCGCGGCTGAGCTACATCGTGGTTGCGTTCGCCGTTGCGTTCGTCGGGCTCACCATGGCTGGAGTTGGCTTTGGCTTTGTCTTCAACTTTACGCATTCGGCACCATTTGGCCTGTACAAAGAGATTTCCGATCCAGCCAAAGCGCCGCATACTCCTGCACCTTACGTCTTCTTTTGCCCCGATGTTCGCTGGCCCGGCATGAAAGGGGAGCCAAATTATCGAAAGTCCATGCGGACCTGCCCAGACGGATTCGCGCCCCTCATCAAGCCTGTTGTGGCATGGCCCGGTGATACCGTCGAGACTTCGGCCCAAGGTGTCACCGTCAACGGGCAATTACTCGCCAATACGCTCACCATTGACCACGATTCAACAGGACATCAGATCCGCCCCTATGCATATGGCACCTATCACGTTCAACCCGGGCAACTCTGGGTAGTCAGCTCTTTCAGTCCCAAGAGCTTCGATTCCCGTTACTTCGGCCCAATACCAGCTCGGTCAGTACGGCACTGGGTCCAACCCTTCCTAGTCGAGAAGCAATACCACCGTGAAATGAGTACGAAGTAGCGCAATTTGCGCGACTCGTACCGAATGGAGTCCACGGGCTATGAAAATCACGGAGACTATGGAGCTATCACGCCAGAAGGTGACAACTAATCTTCTTTCCGTTTGGGTTTCCCCGAAGCCCCGAACGGCGCTGCTTTTCGCCGCCGCCTTTGCCCTTGGGGCCGCCGGATGGAGCGGCAAGCCATCTCTGAACTTCCTAGCCCTGCTATATCCATTCGTGTATTTGCAGTCACGGCGTCGACTAGACACCCTCAGCTCTGCGCTCTACTATGCGGGGGCCACATGGAGCGTCATTCCAGGTTCAGAAAGCTTCTTCGGCACCGATGGCAATCTCCTCCCGCCTCTGCTCATCTGGGTCGCTCTTCTGGCGTTGAGTGCGGCGCCGTGGATTGCTCTGTACAATCGAGCGTTTCTTCCCGTTGCCGCCGTTGCAGCCATCATCGTACTGAGCCTTCCCCCGTTCGGCCTCTTAACGGTTGCACATCCGCTCATCTCTGTGGGTGAGTGGTTTCCTGGAACTCGGTGGTTCGGGTTGTGTCTACCACTAATCCTGATATTGGCCAACCGTCGTCTCGGTACCACTTTTACTCTGGCGGTGTTCGTAGGTGCGTCGCTCGTGGCACATGCCCGTTTTCATCGCCCACCGCAAGATCCGCGCATCGTTGCTGTGAACACTCGTTTTGGAGGTCCGGCGACACGAGACATCCTCGGCTCAACATTGCAAGGCCAGGAAACAGCAATGCAGCGAATAGCTCTTACTCACCCGGATACGCTCATCCTCTTTCCGGAGTCAATCATCCCAACGTGGACTCCGACGCATGATGAACGCTGGGCATCAACCTTTGCTCAACTGCAGGCCCGGCATACCGGACTGCTCATCGGCACGACAATTCCTGTTGCAAACACCCAGGCGAATCGTAATGTTCTCCTCTCCCGTGGCTACACGGAGCGCCTGTCTTACGTGCAGCGTGTTCCAGTGCCTCTCGGCATGTGGCGCTTTGGCGACGAGCGCAACGGCTTCCCGTTGATGCTCCGCTACCCCGCAACTATCCGCATTTGGAATAGACGAGCCGGGGTTCTTATCTGCTACGAACAGCTCCTTGTTTGGCCTGCTCTCCAAACGCTATCGCGAGATCCTGACATGCTCCTTGCCCCCTCAAACTTGTACTGGGCCTCCAGCACGATCATTCCATCTGTCCAGCACGTCTCCGCTCAAGACTGGTCAGACCTTTGGGCAATTCCTTTATATGAGGCCAGCAACCGATGAAGACTTTCCTGGTGATGACCCTATTGTTTCTTCCGCCCGCAGCGCTAGGGCAGAACGCGGACATCGCCAGGCTGCAATCGACCTGTCTCCCAACTGCTTCGCTGAGTACGCTTCGCGCCGTCGTTCAGGTTGAATCAGGCGGCAATCCAAACGCTATGCAGATTGACTTTCCGAAGGGCCTACTTAAGCGTTGGAGTCTCGCCGAGGGAACATTACGCCTCAAACGCCAGCCCACCAACCAACGCGAAGCGTTGGATTGGTTGGCATACTTCCAGAGCTACGACATCTTTGTGGACATTGGGCTGATGCAGGTCAGCACCGCCGAAGCAAAACGACGGGGTATATCACCTGAGTCTCTGCTGGAGCCCTGCACGAATCTCCGAGTAGGCTGGCAGATTCTTGAGGACGCTTATCAGATTGAGAAAAAGACCTATGGACCAGGCCAGGAAGCCTTACAGCACGCAATTTCACGTTACAACACTGGAGATGCGCAGCGAGGCATTGCCAACGGCTATTTAGCCCGTGTCTTTGCAGCAGTCCGTATGCTCCAAGCTGAGCCACCAATGGAGAGGCGATGAATGTTTTATCTTCCGAACGTCCACATGACCAGAGCGTTGAACACAGCATGGCAAACAATCGCCGGAATGACGCTGCCACTTTTCAAGCGACACAGACCGTAGACAACGCCAGCAATGGTCGTCAATATCAGATAAATTCCGGTGCGAGCGTGAGCGACTGCAAATACGGACGCCACGAAGAGCACGACGAAAATCTCAAATGCCCGATTCGAACGCAGCTTTCGTCCAACAAAGAGAAAGCCGTTATACATCAATCCGCGAAAGAAGAGCTCTTCTGTTATTGGAGAAATGAGTACCGACCACAGCACTTTTCCCGCTGGTACCTCTCCATAGACAGGCAGATTCCACTTCTTCACACAGACCCAGAACAGCGCGAAGAGGGTGAGTGCCTCGAACGTCGCCCATTGGATTGCGCTGCGGCTCACGCGCTCCAGCGAGAGGACCGGAGCCTTGTCCGTGCCGCTCATCTGCCAAGTGAGTTCCCAAAATGCAATTGCGAGCAGCCCTATGACCCACCAATAGGGAACAGCCACACTCATCACTGCGAGGCCCCAAGTCGCCAGCCACGCAATTGGCAGCCACCTCCGCCGCCATTCCGCCCCGAGAGATTGCGAAATGACTATTTCTGACAAGGAACGAATCCTCCGGCTAGAAGCAGTGCGGTCCGCGCTCGCCTCGGTGCAACTCGCTGGCCTGCAACCATCGCAACGTCTCGAAACCCTCTTCGCTTCTTGGATTGACGGTAAATCGACACTCGACCAGGTCTACGACTCTCTCTTAGCAAAGGTGAGAACAACCAATGATTGAGCACACTGACGTAACAATACTCGGCACTACAACTCTAAAAAACAAACTTGGCATCACTGACCCGCAGCAGCTCGCGACAGCAGAGGCCGACTTCACCGCGTTTCGACTCGCTGAGCTTCGAATCGCTCCTATCCCAGGCGGCTTCGACTCCGTACACCTTCAGGAAATCCATCACCATGTTTACCAGGATCTCTATGATTGGGCTGGGGAGCTGCGCCGCGTGGACGCTTGCAGCCCGCCTGCGTCCGATGTTGCCACGTCGCTAAATGACGTCCTCGATCGATTGGCACGGGAGAATCACTTGAAGGGCCGTAGTCCCGAAGAATGGTCCCATAGCGTCTCTGCGTATATTTATGATCTTGGAACAATCCAGCCGTTTCTCACTGGCAATGAAGTCGCACTGCGTGAGTTTGCCGATGAGCTGGCACGTAAGAACAACCTCAGTCTCCAGTGGGACCTCGCCCCCGAGTTCGGTACGAGCGACCCAATTAGACACCTCGACCAGTCGGAACAATCTGCAAACATCCGACGTGTGGTTATGTTGGCAATGGATACATGCCCCAGTTCCTTTCGGCCAAGTCGCGGCGCGGTAGCCGAGCGTGGAATTGAACGACTCTTCTCAGCGGGTACTCCACTCCCCTGAACAAATAGCGCTCTTCTGATGCGATAGATCGCTAAGGATTGTTGCCGTAGCAGAGATGTTTCATTCTCGCGTGGACGATTTCCGACCGCAGCCGCAAGAATTCCGTGTAAGAAAGGCTTGAGTAGTCGTGTTCCGTAGGGCTAGGTAGGAGATTGGACGCGAACACCGCAGGCGCGTCGTCAGGATGTTCACTTATGAGCCGCGGAAGATAGTCCGAAGGATCGGAGTCACTTACGGCGCGATTCTCGACGGCGGCAAGCATACAGATATTGGCTAGGGAATTTATCTCGTCAGTTGTACGCACTCTTGTTAAGTGTGCTTTTGGATAGATGTGATGAAATTCCTTCTTGTTGAACATAGACAAGGCCTCTGCAACATCAATTCGTGAGCCGTTGGTGAGATTCCTTGGAGACTGCAATGCTAGAAGAAGCACGAAGGCCCGTGAGCCTGAATTGTTGCTCCGGAAGATCGCCCTTGACAACTGCTCGGGAAGCGGCGGCTCACCGAACGGTATGTCGGGTTCCTGGAGTTGATGATGAAGCTATCGATTGCTTCCAGATCACGTGACAGAAACGTATCCGAAGCGCCCCTATACCTCCCCGAGAAGGCGCTACGCCAGAACCACTGGCGAACGCGCCGAGTTTGTTCTGAATCTAACCGATGGCGTTTGGCGAAGACATAAGTGAGAATGACTGGGACCGCCTCATACGGCACAAAATCCCAACTGTAGACTCTGAATTCGGTGGATAGTAAATCGACTGCCTTCAGTAGGGCTTCTTTGACCTTCTCCACAAGATCATCCATCTGAGCCCTGTCTAGCTTCCGAAGGGATAAGACTTGCTCGCGCTTGATGCCCTTATGTAGCACCGCCGCCATGCATTTGAGGATGGTATCTCCGTCGATGTCTCCAAACCCCTTCGGCGAAAGGCCGTCCGATATTTTGGCTGTCTCGTCGTTGAGGTCAAATTCGTTTGACCACGTCGCGGCAACCATCAGATCGTACGTCGATAATCGTGTTCCCGAGCTGTTGATCCGTTCGAAAATTGGGCAGACCTCCTCAACCGTGAGCTCTTTTAGGGTCACTACGGGAATCCGGTAGTTGGTTAACACTTCTAACAGCTGATCGAGACGGCGCTGAAGCTAACCGCCTGCGGATGGCTCACGAGGCTTGATCGAAAATTGAGAAGCTTTGTCGTATCGAACAAGATGCGAAGAGGAAATTGGTCCTGGCGGTGCTCACCTCTCTGAATAAAACGTTCGGCCGATAGGTCGTAAACGACCTGGAAACCAGGGTCGGACTCCAACGCTCCCAGGCAAGAATAGATAACCGTCAGACGTTGCTGGCCATCGAGGACATAGTCCGTTGGAGACATGTCATCGGTTTTCGGCAAGAGGAATTCCCCGAGGCCACGCTCCGCGGCCAGCTTATTTTGGGTGCGCCAGAGGAGCAAACTGCCGACGGGATAGGTGCTCGCGATACTATCGAGCAGATTTAGAGCTTGTTCGTCCGCCCAAACGAAACGTCGCTGAAACTTTGGGATTTTGATCTCGCCCTTCTTCACGCCAGTGATGAGGTCGCGCAGAAGAGGAGTGCCAGTATCTAGTCGGCTTGAGATGTTTGGCTTCACGAATGGATTGTAACCTTTGCGAACCGTCGCACAGATTCCGAGAGACTTTCGTCACAAGTCCCGATAAACGCTTGATCTGGCCGGGAGCGATTCCCGGTTCGTGCCAATCGCCGAGTGTTAAATCGATCCAACCACTGCCAGGATGAGCGTCGGCAGGAATGGTCTAGGCAACCCGTTTCGAGCAACGAGGAATCCAAGTCTTAATGCGCTGCTATCAGCTCAAGGGGATACCTGTCCTCACAGGTCTCTCCTAATTCCTACAGCGCGGACGGGCCCTTGAGGGTAACGCGAAAGCAACTCTTCCTTGCCTCTATCTCGCTGATTCCTTTGGCGGTTATAAGTGTCATTGGCGCTCGTTACAACAACTCTAAAGTCGACGACCGGAATCCCGATTCTCTCCTGAAAAAAGCGGATTCGTTGTCGTGGAATAACAACTGGGTTCGCGCCGAGCCACTCTACCACCGCGCGGAATTGATGTATGCGCAACAGCACCGCCCGTCCAAGTCGCTCTATGCGCACGTTAGCCAAATCCCTCCCAATGCTGAATCCTCCAGCTTGTCCGCTACCATCTTTGGATTGACGGAAGATTTGGCCCGGCCTGAAGCTGCCGACCCAGAAACGCGGCTACGCATCCTGACGGTCCGAGGGATGTTGGAGGTCAACTACGATGCGGCCTCCGATCGGAGCACTTGGACGCAAGTAGCGGAGCTTGCTCGCCATCTCAATCATTTCGAATTGGCCAGCCGTGCCATTGGCGAACAGGGCATCGCCGCCTTCATCCTCGGCGACATCGGCGCAGCGAAGAAAGACGTGCTTGAGGCCTGGACGCTTGCCAAAGTTTTGCACGACCCCGCAGCCAGCGTTCGGTATGCGAGCGTCTATGGCGCGGGCCTGGTTGAACTGCGCCGGTTTAAGGAGGCGCTCACTCCCCTCGATGAAGCTATCAAAATCACAACAACACATCCTGAAGTGGCCTATCCCACGATCGCGGTGAATTCCAAGATCGATGCGTTGCGCGGCCTTCGACAATACAACGAGGCTTTGGCTCTTTCCCGCGATGCATTGGCGCATCTGCCGAATGCTTCGCTCAAAGGACACGAATTTCAGATTCTGATGTCCCGCGCGGAAATCTACGAAGACCTGAATCAATGGGATTTGGCTATTGCCGACTGTAACAAAGCCCTCAATGATGCCCGCACCCTCTCCTTTTGGAGAGGTATCACGCAAGGAGGCGGGTTTCTAGCGCTCGCATATGAGCATCGAGGTCAGCTGCCGCAGGCGCTGACAGCTATCGATGAAGCGATTGAAGCCAATACCCATATCCCCGATGAGCTGTATTTCGTTCCGAAGAATATGGCCATCAAAGCGGAAATCACGCAGAAATTGGGAAACGCGAAGGAATCAGACGAACTGTATCGCAAGAGCGCCGCTCTCATCGACGTGATGCTTGCACACGCGCCCACCCAAAACGTCGAGCGTATCGTGCTTGCCGAAATGGGTTCCGTCTACTCTGGCTATTTCGCGTCTCTCTGCGCACAGAGAAAATACGACAGCGCATTCCGCACGCTTGAAGAAGCGCGCGGGCGAGTCGAGGCCGAGGCTTTGCAGCATCACGGAACGGTCGTGCCGCACTCGCCAACACCTGAAGAGCAGAGACTGACGAAATTGAATCTTGCTCTGATCGACACGGACGATCCCAAACAGCGCGCCCAAATCACGGACGCCATTTATCATACGGAACTGTCGGTTGACTCGACCTCTATTGAAGGGCAAACTGCCACCCGCCCCATTGCCCTTGCAGAGTTTCAGCGCGATCTCAGCGATTCAGACCTTGTTGTCGAATACGTCGTGGCAGAACCCCAGTCACAGGCGCTGGCTATTACGAAAAACACCGTGCATCCGTATACGCTGCCTGGCCAGGCAATGCTCGAAGGCGATGCCAGCAGGTATCGGCACGAGCTCCGTGCACAAGGCGCTGATCCCGCCCTTGGGCAAAGGCTCTTCGATGAATTGTTAGGACCCATCACAGAGCTGCGCAAGAAGTCCCATCTGATTCTCATTCCAGATGGCTCGCTGCACCTGCTTCCATTCTCAGCGCTGGTCGACCACAACCAGTATCTTCTCCAGACACACGAAGTCAGCGTGACGCCGTCGTCTACTGTTCTTCACATTCTGAAAGCACGGACTCGCAAACGGGACGAGCAGTCGCTTCCGTATGTTGGCGTGGCCGCGTGGACCCAAACCGCCGATGCTCGTAATTTCATCACGCGCGCCATCTCCGGTCCAGAACGGAGCGAGCTTACGCCGCTCCCCGACAGCAAAAAGGAAGTGCAATCGATCGCGACAACGTTGCCCAAGCCCAGCACCATTCTCTTGGGTGACGACGCGACCAAGACGCATTTCGAGAACTTACCGCTGAACAGATTCAACGTGCTCCACCTGGCCTTACACGGCTACGCGGATATCGATTACCCCGACCGCTCAGCGCTCGTCTTTGCTCCCAAACCCAGCGAAAGCGATGACGGCTTACTTCAAGTTCGGGACATTCGGAAGATGCACTTGAATGCAAAGCTTGTGACCCTCTCAGCGTGCAATACCGGCGTGGGTCCGGTAGGCGAGGCCGGCGTCGCAAATCTCGTGAACGCTTTTATAGAGGCTGGCGCCGAGAGCGTTGTCTCCACCTTGTGGGAGCTTGAAGACCATTCAACATCACGGTTGATGACTGAGTTTTACCAGCACGTCGCAATGCACGAACCGGAAGCACAGGCACTCAGAGATGCACAACTTCAGCTGATTAAAGAAAAAGATCCGCCGTACTTTTGGGCCAGCTTCCAGCTTGTTGGCAACCCCGATACATCGCTATAACCCATCCCCTGAGAGGAATCAAAATGACCCTTACCCACTCCGACCGGCAGAACCTTTTGGGCAAGATCACAACACTCGTAGCCGAGAAATTTTACGACCCAACTTTCGGCGGGAAAGACTGGAAACAGATCGTATCGAAGCACACGAAGTCCGTCGTTGAGGCTGAAACAGTCGAAGGATTCGAGGCGGCCGTGACAGACATGCTTTATGAGGTCCATTCCAGTGGCGTGGGCTTGCTCGGTCCAACCACGAAGATCACTCCACGAAACGCAATCAACGCCAGTTTCCGCAAGGTTGAGACCAGTGCCGATGGAAGCCGCTGGGTTTTTCAAGACGTGCTGCCGGGGGGCGTGGCTGCCCGCGCCGGCGTACAGCCAGGGGATGCGCTGATTTCAGCCGATGGCAACGACATCACTTCTGCTCAGCCTCCGGCATTTCCAATGGGGCAACGCATCCCCATCGTCGTCTCCAGAAACGGAGACAGAACAGATAAGCGCTTGGATCTGGCAACGCAGGAGCCGAAGTACAAGGATAATCCGTATTCAGAACCGGACAGTGTGACGGCAAAGATCGCGTCCGACTCGCTCGGCGCTGTGAAGGTGAGTCTGTTTCCGGGGAAGATCGGCATCGATTTCGCAAACCATGTCGATACCGTTTTCCGGGAGAAGATTCCAAATGTCAAGCGATTGGTGATAGACCTGCGAGGCAATCCCGGAGGGGGGATTGGCGGGCTCCATCTGATGAGCTATCTCACCCCTTCCAAGGTTCCGGTCGGTTACAGCCTGGACCGGCCAACCGCCGAGCGCGGCTATGACAAGGACGCCCTTCCAAGGCTCGATCACATTCCCAAGTCGAAGCTGGAAATCCCGCTCCTTGCCATCAAGTTCTTCGGGAAGAAGTCCGTCGTGCTCGAAACTTCGGGCTTGGGCAGCCAGAGCTTCCACGGTCGTGTGGTGATTCTTGTCAATGAACACACGACGGGAGCGGCGGAAATGCTCGTTCAGTTCGCACAGGAAAATGGGCTCGGCATCGTGGTTGGAAACAAAACACCTGGTAGGCTTGTATCGCGTTCAGCCTTCAAGATCGGGAATGACTACCGCATCGTCATCCCAATCGGTGCGTACGTAAGCTGGCGAGGAACCCGGATCGAGGGCAAGGGAATCACTCCGGATGTGCAGGTGGATTGGTCATATGAGGAAGCGCTTCACGGGCGCGATAATCAATTGAGCAAAGCCGTCCAAGTCGCCCAAGAATTGGGTTAGCGCTCCAATATTGCCCAAAAGTGATCACAGCCTGAATTGCGATCGAGTCGTAGCTAACCGCGATGGTCTTCAACGCCCTTGCACGTTGAGTGGATAGTAGTAGGTGCCGTTATCACTCTCTCGCACAGTGGCAAGGAAGTATGATCCAACCGATGCGCCCCGAAGATCGAGCGGTACGTCCAAGAACAGTCGGGGACCGTCGGCTACTGTTTTGCCGCTTCCGCGCGCGACGATAGCTGTACCTGCCCTGTCCTTCGACACGGCCACTACATAACTGCCCGGATCGCTAAACCGAGGAAGGATCAACCGGAGATGCACAAGAGTCGAGGGAAGTGAGACCGCGTCTAAAGGGTTCGGCTCACTGCCGCCGCGCTGGGTGCCATGGTTAAACAGATCGATGGTTCGATCGACTGCTGCCAATTCGCCCGCCGGCTTCGGCGTCCCGCCTTTCACCACGTTTGGTTCGGACTTCTTGAAAAGAAAACTCGACCCGTAGATTCCAACGGCGAGAAGTAAGCAGGCGGCAATTGCCCATAGGAGATTTCTTCGCCAGGACGAGCGTGCATTCTCGAACTGCACCTTGAAGCTTCGGAATTCCGCAAAGCATGGCGAGCAAGATGCCATGTGCAGCCGGGCCGGGTGATCTGCGGGCAGCCGATTCTCTGCGATGTCCCTTAACGTCTTCTCGTCAGGACAGCCTTGTCGTTCCGGGTTCGGATTTGCTTCAAGAAAAAATTGTCGAATCGGTTTCACTTTGAACTCGGGGTTACCAAATCTTAATTCCAATCGTTCGGGGACGTGAACCGGCGTCGCCTTCCTCGTCCTGTTGATCTTCTGCGGCGGAGAGTATCACCGCCATCCTTTCTCTTGCGCGCTGAATTGCCTTTCCAGCCGCCGAATAGCTGATCTTAAATGCCTTAGCAATCTCCTGCGCCCCGAGGTCCTGCTCCAAGAGGACGAGGATTTGCCGATCGCGTTCGCTCAGTCGGGACTTAATCTGCGAAAACAGGACGTTCAAGTCCGCAGCCGAGGTGGATTTTGGTTTGTCTCCTGTCAGATGTTCGATTTCCGTGGGGTCCATCAGTATTTCGATCGCCGGATGCGCGCGATACCACTCCTGCAATTTACCCGTGAATGCCGTGAAAGCGTACCTTCTCGGGAATTCGATTTCCTCCAAGCGCCGGCACATGGCCAGAGCCACTGACTCAGCCATCCCCGCAAGCACAGCTCGGTCAAAAAGCTGATATTCGTTCAGGGCCCAGCGATAAGCGGTCTCGACGGCCAAGCGCACCTGTGGGGGGACAGGTTGGTCGTGTTCGTCAACAAGATGAAGAAGGACGGCCGCCATTAAGTCGCTGAAGCCTGCACGCTCAGAAAAAATAGTTGAAATCGGGTGTCAAACTTCAGCTGAATTCAACAGCTATAGGAGTAGAGGCGCTTTCAGCCTCTGACGTCGCAAGGATTCTCAACACTTTGACGCGGTTTAAGGACCGCAAGTTGGCTCACGCAACGCGTAACCACACAGGAGAGTCTTCCCCAATGGCATACCTGATCGAGCGCAAGAGTCAAACCATTTTTGTCACAGCAACTTCAATAATTGCTCGCGGAAAACCAAGAGAGATGGTGATCGAGAGCCGGCCCGAATACGCTGTTGTTCAACTGTCGGGAATCCCTGAAAAATTCCCAGTGCCGTGGGAGGAAGTGTACGCCGCGGCCAAGCGGAGACATGAAGCGAATCTCCGAATCGAAGGTGCGAGTCAGAAGCGGAAACGTCCCAAGCCATCCGCGGCCTAGCGCTAATTCGACTCACAAGTTCCAGGGCGACACAAACCCTAGCCTGCTTCAATCCTTAAATCCGCGAAGGAGGAAGAAGTTGCGCAACACCTTTGGGCCAATCCCATGTACCGGCAACAGTAGGCGGCTTATTGCATCACGGTCATTGCTAAGGATGGTCTCTCCGCACGCCGCGACGCCCTTTTCCTCCAGAACTGCTGCCAATGAGACGAGTCGCAGAGCAAAAAGGTTCGTCATGAAAATCCCGCGATTGAAGCCCGATCCTTCGAGTCGTGTCACGACTTCCTGAAGTTCCCAGTTAACCAGATTCTTCGGATTGACGATTCCAGCTGTTCGCAGACGCGGAAGCAAACCGTATGCGCTTTCAAGCGAACAGTTATTCATGGCAAGGATCGAAACCACCAAATCTTCCCAGATTGCGTCCGAGCCGACGAATTCAGTCTGCACCTGGTCTGACAATTTGTGACAACTCCCTTTGGCGAGGACATTAATTCTCTGATTTTTCACCGAGCGATATCAACGTCTCAAAAACTCGGATATTTAACGCAAGCTCCCAGATTCAAATCGGCTCTCAAGTAGTTGATTACGTCGCACGACCAATACACGACCGTGGTGCGGTCGAAAAGAGCCGAAACCGTCCTAAACCATCCTAAATCGAGGAGTAACTAACGCTAATTGCTACAGTCATATCCGCTGATTCCAGACCACTTAGTTCGCTTGCTAGGCGGCCTGAAAAGGCCGGCGTCGGCGGTTCAATCCCGTCCCTGGCCACCATTTAAAATCAATAACTTACAAGGCATTTTAACAGAGACCTCCCGTCCGAGAGGTTTTTATGTTTTCTTACTAAGCACCTTATTTTCAATAATCTACTAGATTTCCGGTGCTGGTCGCGTATTGGTCGCGAAAGGTTTTTTCCCAGAATTCAAGCTGTCTTCTAAAGCCCTTGGAGTGTTCCAGATGGGAAGCTCGAAGAATCGCCGACACCAGCCCTCCTCAAAATCGCTCAATTTGGTGAACCCGATCATCGCTTGGCATGTGGGCTAGTTCGATTAGCAGAACGGAGTTGCCGAGAAGGCGGTCTTTACATCCACTTGTAGTGCTCCGCAGACCTCTGTCCTGTCAGGGCATTCTCGGAATCCATGGGCACAGAAAGGCGCGCACGGTAGTCGGATCGTTTTGTCCTTAACGGCCCACTGAACGTTTTGGATTTGTTTCTCAAATTCGAACTCCGGCGCCTGCACGCCGATTTGTTCCATTCGATGCCTGCCACGCATGGTATGCCGGAACGAGTTCGCCCTCTCCATTCATGTAGGCACGATACTCGGAAGCCGGATCATGGTACATAAAACTCATGAGCGGACTATTCGCCACGAGAGGAACAATGCTGTCGGCTGCGTAGTTCGCAAATGTGAGTGCTCCGATCCAAACGAGGACGATTACCAGGCCCGCACGGAGAAGACCTAGTCCCAAGCGATCCGGTGAAGCGGCACGAGCAAACAGCCGATGAACTACACTGCCGTTCGCATGCCAAGCCAAATGCTCAAGTTGAGCGGTTTGTATTCCGACGATTTGCCCGCTTTTCATTGCGACCTCCGCGTCATAATTTGGCGACACAGCTGTTATCGCGAAAAATGCACTCAACCGGTCAGGAGTTACTCGAGCCCCCGGGCGAAAGCGCTTCTGAAGGGGCCGTTCGCTGCCATTGCGTTACGTGGTCCTAGATACCCTCAATGCCCTGTAGTTGGTTGCCCGCCCACCTTGAAGCGGCGAAACAGTAGCACCGCGGGAATCATGACCAGGCTCAACCAAGCAAACACTCGGAAACAATCCATGAAGCGAGGAATTCGCTCTGTTGCAGTAGTTGGCGATGGACGATCCCCAAAGCCGCCGGGACGGCGTCAGCATTTTAGCGCAGCGAGTCACGCCGTTTAGGGTGAGAGGTCGTAGGGAGGAGGATCCTATGACCCCACTTCGCCTGCGCATGCTTTACGAGCTTCAACGTCGTAATTACTCGCCGTCTACCATCCGCAGCTATCTCGGCGCCGTCCGGCAGTTTGCCGAGTACTTCCATCGCCCGCCGGAACAACTGGGTCCTGAGCACCTGCGACGTTATGAGCAATACCTGCTCCAGGAGAAGCTTGCACCCAGCACTGTCGAGATGCGCATCTCAGCGTTGCGATTCCTGTAGAAGCGCATCTTGAAGCAGCGCGACCTCGCCTTCGACGATCTCATCTTCCCCAAAGTGCCGCATGAGCTGCCGACCCTTCTCAGCCAGGAGGAGGTTGTACGGCTGATCGATTCTTCACCCAACTGCCTGTACCGCATCCTCCTGGTGCTGCTCTATGCCACCGAAGCACGCAGGGCCGACGCGGCGCGGATCAAGGTGGAGGACATCGACAGCCAGCGCATGGTGATCTACAGCTCCGGAACAACAGCTTGGAAGGGGTTCAGGTCAGTGACTATATAAACTAGTGGGGAGCGGGCCCCGGCAGTATGTGGCAGGCAGGGACTTCGACGTTATGGGACGAGCCGGCCAGACTATTCAGCTGCAGCAGTATCTCGAAATCCTGAGGCGGGCTGGAGGGCGGCAAACCGCATGAGCGCAGTATGGCAGTCAGTCGGGGAAGATCTGTGACAAGTTTTCCCGCAGCCTCGGTGCCTTCACCATTCATGCCTGCGATAAGGAGAGCCCTCCCGCCCTGATCTGGATTCTTCACAAAAGCAATGATGGCGTACGATCTACCGGTTGCCCAACCCGGCGCCGTCGGAATATAGGCCGCGAGCTCATTCTGACGTGGGTGCATGTTACGGATGATTTCCTGCCCCGAGTCTTTGTCGAAAATGAACCGGAAGTCCAACTGATCGCTGAACAGGGCAGACCACGGGTCAGAGCTCGGGCTACCAAGAAAGATGAAGTTGTCATCGCTCTTCAGGTCAGAGAATTGTATGTTTCTGGCGGCGCGCACCACGATGCTCTTGTTGGCAGTTTGAGCCAGTGCTGCGATCTCCGCGGCAATCGGTGGATCAGCTGCCGAAGCCGACTTATCCCCCTTCAAGATACTTTCGGAGATCTTCTTGACTTCGGGACTCAACTTGCTGAATTTCTGGACGTAATTGTGGTTCGCGTAATCGGGAAGCGAAATCTGGGCTCCCGTGAATTCCTGCAATTCGAAGATATTGGGGTCGCTGGTGATCAGATGTAGGGAATGCGGTGAATTCAGGAATTCCGACCACGGGAGCACCGAAATCGATTGGCCGGCCGTCGCGTGTAAAGGTCGATTCCAAAGGATGGCGAAGAATACGAGGTTGATGATGGTCAGGTCATAGTTCGGCATCCCATTCTCCATGATTGAGAATCCGGCTGAGGGCGTGTGTATGAGCCACATTGCGGCAACACCGGGAACGATGAGCGAGTCCACACATAGCAGGACTTACCCCGTGGGCTCTTTCGGATTGGCTCTGACGGCGGCGCGCAATCACCGTCAACTCGTTCTCCATCGTTGTTGTAGTACCCGTTGAATCGGTGTCGGGGGGACGCCGCAGAGTGCGGTCCGAGCGGGACATCTCGGTCTGCCGATGGCGTCCGCCGTGGGACTCAATGATTGACCGGCTGATGCGAAGCCCCATGCCGGTGCCGTGAGGCTTTGTCGTAAAAAACGCATCGAAGATATGGTTCACCTGCTGCGGGGGAAGCCCTATGCCGTTTCAAACTGAGGTTCACAGCAGGCTTCGCACTCTGCGAGCCTGTCGAGCAAATTTGGAAAGAAGCACCGAACGAGCGACCCGATCACACTGCCCTCGAGTAATCATCATGCCGCCAGACCTCCGTGAGATCGAATAGGTTGATGTGATAGGTTTCCTTACGCGCCGATCCTGCTTGATAGCAGGCGGTCTAGGGAGAATGCGCCAGAGCCATTCGCAATGATCACGATGGCCAACGCAATGGCGAGCAGGTGGTACTCGATGCCGTGCCCTTTCCGGTCGCCAAACCAGTTCATGAAGAGGCCATATTTTCCGTGCACCATGAAAATTGCCGCCAGCATGGTGATGACAATGCTGAGAGCACTTATGCGACCAAGAAATCCCAGGATGAGCGCCACACCGCCGGCGAATTCAGCCCCTACAGCCGCAAGAGCCATGATCGGCGGCAGGCCTAAAGATTCGGTCATATGGTGCAGTGTCTTCCTCAATCCGGGCCCACCGAACCAGCCGAACACCTTTTGCGCCCCGTGCGCGAAGAAGATGATGCCCAGAACGATGCGAGCAAGAGTTAGAACCCAATCTGAATCTGTTGCGAGGATGTGCAATAACATGTTGTCTCCCAATGCTGACGGTGGCATAATCACCGTTCTTATGTTTGTTGTCCCATTCGCCGGATCACAGCCGAGAAATCCTCTTCGTGGCCGGTCAAAGCTTCTGTCTGATAGCGAGCGTGAGGCTGTGCGTTGGCGTCCACGCCCAGCGGCGCTGGAACACAGACCGCCGGCTTTCACACGACCCTAACGATTCTTTTCTGTTTGTTGCTTGCTCAGGGCGGCGCCAAGAACATTTAACAACCCAACTGCTGTCGCCAGGCCGCGGCGCGCATCCTTCGATGCTGCCTGCTTCCCAAGCGCCAGCAACGATGGAGTTTCCTTGCCGGACTCTGCAATCACTGCGTGCAATGCATCCGCATCGATCAAGGTAAGCAGGTTGCTGAAGATGAGCCCTATCCGGAGCGCTGTTACCATCTCCTTCGAACTGACGACATCCACCAGCCGGTTGACGACTGTGTCGCCTGCGCTCAGGAGTCCATTCAATAAATCAATCAGGCCCTTTTGATGCATCCGCTGCAGCAGATCATATGCGGCTAGCACAGCTTCTGCGTGTTCGCTTGGTGCCTGCTCAACCCTGCGAATCAGGTCTCCACGCGAATCGACCGGTGTGAACTCCCTAAAATCTACAGCTACCGTCATACTATGACCCGCCTTTCTGCGGCTGAATTTGAACGAGCTTTTCCGTACCCGGCATGTGGTAGTCCGTACGCTTCCACTTCCGCTCTACCTCAACGCCGGTTTGGGGAGTCGGCTTGCCGGAGAAGCGCGGGTTGAGAGGGTGCAACGGATTTGAGCCCTGTTCCGCCAGAAGTCTGATACGTACAGCGGTTTCTTTGAAGGCGGGAGTATTGGTAGCCTCATCCGCATGCGAGCCGGTCAGGACATTGATCGGACCCTCCCGCGACAAATGCGGCAGGTAAACCTGCTTGCCGAAAACTCGCTTGGAGACCAGTGCCTTGATCACCAGCGAGCCGTGACGGCTGGTCACCCGCACCCAGCGTCCGGACTCAATGCCGCGTTCTTTCGCCAGTTCTTCAGAGATTTCAAGGTATCTCTCCGGTGTCTCCTCCTGGATACCGGAAACCCGGTACGTCATGTTGCCTTCGTGGAAATGTTCCAGAAGACGGCCATTGTTCAGGAACAGATCGAAATCGCCATCCAGTGCCTCCAGCGGTTCGTGGAAAACCAGCGGATAAAGTCGCGCCTTGTTATCCGGAAATGGAAAACCGTTGAGATAGAGGACAGGCTGGTCGGTGCCGTCAGATGCCACAGGCCACTGCAGCGTCTTATATCCTTCCAACCTGTCATAGCTAACGCCCTCATAAAGAGGTGTCAGAGAAGCCATCTCCGCCATGATCTCCGACGGATGCTGGTAGTTCCAGTTGGCGCCCATGCGATTAGCAATATCCTGCGTGATCTTCCAGTCGGCGCGACTGTCGCCCAACTCCGGCAGAGCGTGGTAGAGCCTCTGGATACGCCGTTCTGTACTGGAGAAGGTGCCGTCTTTTTCCAGTGCCGGAGCGCCGGGCAGAACGACATCGGCATAACGGCAGGTTTCGCTGAAGAAGATGTCCTGCACTACAAAGAAGTCCAGCTTTTCAAAGGCGCCGGCCACATGGTTCGCGTTGGAATCAGCAGAGATCATGTCCTCGCCGGCAAGGTACATCGCTCGCAGCTTACCTTCGTGGGCCGCATCCACCATCTCGTGGTTGTCCATGCCTCGATTGGGCGGCAGAGCGACGCCCCACCTGGCTTCGAACTTCTGCCGAATCTCCGGATCGGTCACTTTCTGGTATCCGGGAAACACGTCCGGCGCCGCGCCGATATCGCCTGCTCCCTGCACATTGTTATGGCCGCGCAGCGGATACGCTCCGCCCTCGTCGCGCATGTAATTGCCGGTGATCAGCAGCAGGTTCGAGATAGCCGTCGATCCATCCGAGGCGCGTGTGTGCTGGGTAATTCCCATCGCCCACAAGACCGCGATGCTTCTTGCCGCAGCCAGTTCCTTGGCGACCCGCTCCAGTGTTTCCAGGGGCACATTGCAGGTCTTGGCCGCGTATTCCATCGTGAAGAGTTCGAGGCTCTTGCGATACTCGTCGAGGCCATTCACCCACTTATCCAGAAAATCGAGCTTGGCGTGGCCGTTGTCGAGCATGTAACGGCTCATCGCCGAGATCCACACCAGGTCCGTACCGGGACGCGGGCGGAAGTGGATATCCGCGCGACTCGCCATCTCGTGCTCACGCGGATCCGCAACAATTAACCGCTGACCGTGGAGTTTGTGCGCCCGCTTGACGCGAGTTGCCAAAACCGGATGACTGTCCGCCGTCTGGCTCCCAACGATCAGAACCAGGCCGGACTTGGCGATATTCTCGATCCCGCCCGAGTCGCCGCCGTAGCCGACGGTCCGAAACAGGCCCATCGTAGCGGGAGATTGGCAGTAGCGCGAGCAGTTGTCCACATTGTTCGTCCCCAGCACGGCCCGGCCAAACTTCTGCATCAAATAGCCATCTTCGTTGGTGCACTTCGATGAGACGATTACCGCAAGCGAATCGGAACCATACTGCTGCTTAATCGCGCCCAGCTTCGAGGTCACCAGCGTCAGCGCCTCTTCCCAGCTCGCCTCACGAAAACCGCTGCCTTCACGGATCAGTGGCGTCTGCAAGCGGTCTTTGTGGTTCACATAGTCCCAACCGAATTTCCCCTTCACGCATGTGGAGATCTCGTTGGCATCGCCATGCAATGGAACGATCTTCAGAATCTTGCGGCCCTTGGTCCACACATCGTAGCTGCATCCGACACCGCAATACGTGCACACCGTCTTGGTCTTCTTGATGCGATCTTCACGCATTTTCGCTTCGGTCTGCGAGACCTGCATGATCGCTCCATAACCCATCTCGGGCTCAATGTCCTTGACGACTTCGATCATCTTGTCGAGGGCAGTCTTGGGCATGGCGCTCATGAAGCCGGCCTCGCCCAACATGGATTTTTCCATCAACGCATTGCACGGACAAACCGTGATGCAGTGCCCGCAGGAGACACAACTCGATCCGCCAATCTGCATCCCTCCGTCCCAAAGCACGCGTGGATGCTCAAGTTCCCAGCCGATCGACAGCGTCTCGTTGACCTGCACCGTCTGACACGCCTGAACGCATTGGCCGCACAAAATGCATTGGCTCGGATCGTAACGGTAAAACGGATTAGACATGTCCACTTCATAAGGCTTCGGCTTAAAGGCGTGCTCCTGGTGCTGCACATTCAATGCAAGCGCTGTATTGTGGACTCTGCAATTTTCGTTGTTGTTGTCGCAGACGGTACAGTAGAGCATGTGATTGCCGAGAATTACATCGAAGGCTTCCGAGCGGGCATCCTTCGCGCGCTTCGACTCGGCTACTACCTTCATGTTTGAACTTACTTTGGTCCCGCAGGAACGCACAAGCTGCCCATCTACTTCGACGATGCAAGTGTCACAGGTCTGAATCGGTCCCATGAGGGGCGAGTGATAGCAGATATGGGGAATTTCCTTGTGCCGGAGGATCGCCTCCACCAGAAGCTCGCCTTCGTTTGCAGCAACGGCCGCTCCATCGAGGGAGATCTCAACCTGTGGTTGCTTACCAGAATGGCCGGCGTTGACTACGTTTGTTATCTCAATCACACTCATTTTGTTCCTCATTTAGTCATTAACTTTTAAGGAAAGTCGACCCCACCATAGACCACGAAAGATGCATTAACTTGGTGGATTTTGAATTTGTTTACTTCCGTAGACATCGATTACCCACTCCAGCGTGCTTTGGTTTTTGCGCTCTTATCCATTGAAAGCCTCCGTTAATCTAATGGGATATCAAACGCGCGCTATGCCACTTTGCCTGCGAAACGGCGATAGACCAGAACTGAATATCCGATCGCGAGAGCCATGCCGGGAAGGAACCAACACAACGCCAATAACAGTCCGTTCTCTGCGGCGGCTGCGTTGTAAATCGTGAGACCCCAACTCGGCATGGTATTCGATGGCAATACGTTCGGAAACACTCCGAACTCTGCACTGCTCAATATCCCTGCGAGATACAAACCTGAAGCCAGAAAGGCCTGGAGATCCCGCTGCCGCGAACTGAGAACGCGCGCCCCAATCATACCCACGACGGCAAGAACTGGAAATATCGCGCCCCAGGCGTGCGTGCGGAACTGCTTCAATAACTGGGGCTGGATGAGAAAGCTCGCGGCGGTCATCAGCAGCACGACCGGGACCATGACCATCCAGCATTTGGCCCCAAACTGGCGTGTTCGCTCCTGCAGACTTCCTTCGGTCTTTACGGCCACCCAAAGGCTGCCGTGCACTGCCAGCGCCAAAAACGATGTCACTCCTACTAGGAGCGTGTACCAGTCGAAGACTCCAACTTCGCCGGTAGGAGATAAATTTGTCCAGAATGGAAGGAAAAAGTAACCACTTTGATTGAGCGGGACACCGCGTACTACATTGCCAAGCGCGAGGCCGAACACAAGTGCCAGGGCGGCACTCGCTAAGCCAAATATGGTGCTCCAGAATTGCTGCCACTGGGTACTATCGATGTGACTGCGAAATTCGATGGAGACTCCGCGCAACATCAGCAACCAAAGTACCATCATCAACGGGAGATAGAAGCCACTAAACGCGGAGGCATACAGGGTCGGGAATGCGAAAAACAATGTGCCGCCAACGACCACCAGCCAAACCTCATTACCATCCCACACGGGCCCGATCGAACGCAGCACCTGACTTGTGTCGTCCGCCGTCCGAGTCACGAACAGCTGTAGAATTCCGGCGCCCAGATCGAAGCCGTCGAGCAGAACATAGCCGGTGATAGTTAATGCTGCTAAACAAAACCACAACGTCGCTAACATCCAATGCCTCTCTATGCGAGCTTTTCTGTGTTTCCGCGCACCTGTGGCTCAAGCCTGTGCGCCGGTGTCTCTGGACCGTGTTCAACCTCTCGCGCCACCATGAACAAGAACAAAATTCCAAGCACCATGTACATCCCCATGAAACCAAGCAGGCTGAACAAACCGTTTCCTGCAGAGACATTCGGAGAAGCGCCATTCATGGTGCGCAATACGCCGTAGATCAGCCATGGCTGCCGGCCCAGTTCCGCTGTCATCCACCCAGCAGTCGTTGCGATGTATGGAAAGGGAATGGAGAGCATCAGAATCCAAAGCAGGGCCGGGTACGAATAGAGCCGTCCACGCCAGAGCAACAGGAGCGAAAACCACATCACTGCAACCATCAATGTTCCCAGACCAACCATGATGTGATACGCGTAGTAAAGCAAGGGGATGTTATCTGGCCATACATTCTTCGGGAAATCTTTAAGGCCTCTGACCTCCGCTTTCCAATGCTTGTAGGTCAGGAAACTCAGGACGTCGGGAACTGCGATCGGGTTGTCCAATTGGAGCCGATCTATGTCGGGCTGCCCCACCAAAACGATCGGTGCTCCCTTGGCGGTTTCAAACAGTCCTTCCATCGCCGCCAGCGTGACCGGTTGATGCTCGGCCACCATCTTGCCCTGTGCATCTCCGGTAGGGAAGATCATCATACTGGTCGCGATTACTCCTGCAATCACGCCAGTGCGAACGAAAATACGGCCGTACATGGGCTGCTTGTCTGTTAATAGATAGAATGCGCCCACGCCCGCGATGACGAAGCTGGCCGTAACCACAGAAGCGGTCATGTTGTGCAGGTACTGCCCGCAGAGCCAGGGATTCAGGAACAGCTGAGTAAAGCTTGAGAGCACGATCTCGCCGGTAGGTCCGGTCGCGTAGCCGACAGGGTGCTGCATCCACGCATCGGTGGCAATAATAAAGAATCCTGACAACCATGATCCCAAGAAAACGAGGAACGCCGATACGAAGTGCAGCTTTGGACCCAGGCGCTTTTCACCGTACAAGAAGAGTCCCAGGAATGACGATTCGAGGAAGAAGGAGAATACTCCTTCCATACCCAGCGTCTGGCCGATTACGCCGCCGGCTGTCTTTGAGAATGCTGCCCAGTTAGTGCCGAACTGAAATTCCATAGGAATCCCAGTGACTACACCCATGGCAAAGTTGATGGCGAAAATTCGAGCCCAGAAACGCGCCGCATTGTTGTACGACTCATCCTTCTTAAAGAGAGCAATGGCCTTGAGAACAACAATCAGCAGGCCTAAACCCATCGTCAGTTGAGGGAAGAGGTAATGAAACGTCATCGTAAACGCAAAGTGAAGGCGGTGTATGGCAAGTGCTGAATTCATAGCCGCGGCGCGCCCCCTTCGAGATCGCCTGTTTGGCAATAGACATCAGCGATGGCGGCTCGTTGTTTTCGGCACTCGAGATCACTGCGTGGAGCTTGTCGGGATCCATAGAGGTGAGCAGGTTCCCGAAGATGAGCACCAAGCGCAATTACTGCCTCCCTGGAGCTGATCACATCGACGACACGCTCTACGACTGTATCGCCCGCCGAGAGGAGACCGTTCAGCAGGTCGATAATGCCCTTTTCCTGCGGTCGTTGGAGCAGATCATAGCCGGCGAGTAGGGCCTCTGCGTGTTCGTTCGGCGCTTCTTGAAGTCGGCATGCCAGGTCGTCACGAGAATCCTTTGGTGTGAAAGTTCGAAAGTCTACGAGTTTTGCCATCATATTCTCCGGTTACTTATTTCGTGCCGTTGAGTTGCACCAGTTTTCCCGTTCAGCTTCGTCTCCGAGGTTACCGATAGACTTCTGCACGATGTCCCTGCACGTCGTTGTTTATTTGAACTTCGACGGTTGTGAAAGCCCGACCCTCCTCGCTTCGGCGCGCTTTTTAGAGTCCTACTTATTAGTGCGTGTTAACAGGCCGTAGAACATTAGACCTTAGGCAGTTTGTTGACGTTCCAGTCTCCGCCGAGGGCCTTGATCAACAGAACACTCGCATCGAGTTGGCGCCGTCGGATATCGATGTCATTCTGTTCGTTGCTAAGAGCAGTCGTTTGCGACGTCACAACATTAAGATAGGTATCTATGCCCCCGGCGTAGCGGTTCATAAATATACGAAGGGTTTCTTCGGCCGCAGCAGTCGCATTGTGCTGCTGTTGCGACTCTCCTGCGAGAATGCGCAGAACGGCGAGATTGTCCTCGACCTGCTGAAAAGCTGTAAGGGTCGTCTGACGGTAATTCGCAACGTTCCCATCATAGGCAGCGACGGCTGACTCTTTGGTTGCGCGCCGCCGGCCAGCATCAAACAGTGTCTCGGAGAAGCTTGGACCAACTGCCCAGAATCGGCTAGGCCACATGAACCAGTTGAGGGCCGAGGTTCCCTCAAATCCTGCCAAGGCACTTAGGTTCAACGCGGGATAGTAGGCGGCCTGAGCAATACCAATTTGTTCATTGGCGGCGGCCATTCGCCGCTCGCTAGCCGCTATGTCCGGTCGGCGCTCCAGCAACTCGGACGGCAATACCTGTGGAATCGCAGGAATCGACGGCGTATGAAGGTCAATGGGACTGGGGGGCAGACTGAAGTTTGCAGGTGGTTTACCGATCAGGATGGCGATCGCATGCTCATACTCAGTGCGCTGAACCATGATGTCTGTGTCGAGAACCTGGGCATCCTCCAGTTGCGTGCGAGCTTGCGCTAAATCCGACTTAGGTGAAGCTCCGCCTTCGAATCTGTGTTCGGTAAGTCCCAACGCTCTGCTATAGGCCTGCACGGTATCGTCGAGCAGCTTTTTTTCCGCGTCGGCACTGCGCAGCTCGAAATAGTCGTATGCCAGATCCGCCTGCAGGCTCAACTGCATCGCAGCCATGTCGGCCGCGCTAGCCTGGGCCTGTTCCCTGGCTGCAGTGACGCTACGCCGGATACGTCCCCAAAGATCAATTTCCCACGACAAATCGACCGGAAGAATGAAATCGCCCTCTCCGTTGTTAGCCAGGCCCGATGGAAAGTAGGGCCGGTTCGGAGAGTCACGTACCGTGGAGATGCTTGGTGCAGTTCCGATGGTCGGCGCCTCGTAGGAACGATTGAAGCGAATCGCGGCGCGTGCCTCGCGGTAGTTCGCTTCAGCACTCTTCAGTGTCTGATTCGCCGAATCTATCTGCGCTTCCAACGCATTCAAATGAGGATCGGCGTAAATCTCCCACCAGTTTCCTCGAGGTGTTTGATCGCCTGGCTGAGCAAGCTTCCAACCGTCATTCGCCTGAGTCGGAGCGGGGGTCAGTTCCTTGAAGGCGGGCGCCATAGGCGTTGACGGTTTCACATAGTTAGGCCCGACCATGCATCCAGTGGCCACGATGACCGTGAATCCCAACAGAGGTACAGCGAGGCTTGTCTTCATTTGGAGGCTCCGGCCGCATGGGCAGCGATTTGGACCGGAGTACCCGTCGTCAGCGAATCCGAGGGGTTGACGATCACCTGATCGTTTGGCTTGAGTCCATCAATCACCTCGACAGCCGAGCCATAGTCACGTCCGATCGTTATCTGCGCCAGTTCAGCATGATCACCGTGAACAACTCCAACCCGAAGTCCTTCAGACCTGAACAGCAGAGTGTCTGCAGGAATGATCAGTGAATGGGTTGCTTTTATTGAATTGTCGGGAAGCTTGAGATGCGCGAATACATAGGCACCTGGCTTGAGGTGTCCATCGTGATTGTCGATATCAACTTCCACGTTCAATGTTCTTGAGTTCAGATCGATCGCGTCAGAGTTACGCACAATCGTTCCCTGAAATGTTTCTCCGGGGAATTCATCCAGCGTCAGCGGCACCTTGGCGCCATTCCGCGCTGCGTCGGAGTCAACTTCCGGTACAGAGACAAAGATGCGCAGGCGATTCACAGCCGCCATATGAAAGAGTTCCTGTGGCACCACCCCCTGCCCCTGGGAACCTCCAGCCCCCGCGTTAATGAGTGCGCCGACATCCGTATTTCTCGCTGTGATCACGCCTGAAAAAGGAGCGTAGACCTTCTCATAGGACTGCAATTGTTCCAATCGCTGAACATCGGCAGTCATCGATTCTACATTCGCTTGTTTTGCGCTCAGATCCTGGACTGCCACGTCGGTCTCCTGTTTGGAAACGCTGTCTGTTGTGAGCAAGTTCTGCCAGCGTGTCGCCGTAATCTGAGCGAGCAGCTCGTTTGCCTGGGCGGTTTTCAGATTCGCCCGTGCCTGGCCCAGTTGCTGATCCAGCTCGGGAGTTTCGATTACGGCGAGCAACTGACCCTGCTCTACATGTGCGCCAATGTCGAAGTACCACCTTTTCAAATAGCCATTGGTACGAGCAAAGATCGGGGTGTCGATGAACGCTTGCGTTGTACCCGGTAGAACAATCTGCTCGAGGCCAGCTCCAGATTTGGGCTCTACCACGTTCACCGTTGCAATGGCAGCGCGTTCCGTTGCGGCTCCAAGATTGCTTGCTGCCACCGCTCGCTGGTGAATGCCTGTGTAGATGACTACGCCAAGCAGCAGGGCTGCAACGCCCAATCCGAAGAACAGAGAGCGGGATACCGGTTGCCTCTCGGTCGGGGGGCGCTGGCCGGAATTGTCTTGCGAAGCTTGATTCAAATTGGTTTCATTGTTGCTCATCGCTTTCCTCCTTGGCTGTGGACACGACTACGCGTGAAGTGGTTCATCTTCTGCTGTCCCGGTTAGTTGCGAATCTGCATGTCGAGACCAGCCGTGCAGGAGAGCAAAAACAGAAGGCACAAAAACCAGAGTGGCGACAGTCGCGCAAAGGAGTCCTCCGATCACAGCTCTTCCCAGAGGCGCATTCTGTTCGCCACCGTCGCCCAGCCCCAGTGCCATCGGAATCATGCCGATGATCATCGCCAACGCCGTCATGATGACCGGGCGAAAACGGGTTGCACCGGCTTCAAGCGCCGCCAGCACCGCGTCGCCGTGGTGCAGCAGCCGCTCTTTGGCAAAGGCAACAACCAGGATGCTGTTAGCCGTTGCTACGCCCATGCACATAATGGCTCCCATCAATGCTGGGACGCTGAGAGTGGTATGCGTAATGAAAAGGAACAGGATGATCCCGGCAAGGGCCGCCGGCAATGCGGTGATGATGATGAATGGGTCGATCCACGACTGGAAATTTACGACGATCAGCAAATACACCAAGATGATCGCAAAACCCAAGCCGCCAATCAGTCCGATATAGGAGGCTCGCATCGTACCATATTGACCGCGAAGGCTAACGAAGCTGCCGCGTGGAAGTAGTTTGCGGTTCGCGTCGACGATCCTGCTCACCTCGCGTCCTACCGCACCCAAATCCCTGCCCTGAACGGACGCATAGATGTCGACTACACGCTGGATGTTGTAGTGGTTGATAGAAACCGGCTCAATTGCCCGCTGGATCGACGCGACGTTAGCAAGAATCCCAGGCTGCTTTTGATTGGTGCCGGTTAACGGAATATTCTGGATATCCTGGCTAGACTGAAGGTCGTATTGAGGCGTCTGCGCGATCAGGTAATACTCCACGCCGCTCTTCGGTTCCAGGTAAAACATAGGAGTCACCTGGAAACTCCCGCTCAACGAGACCAGCATGCTATTGGCGACATCGTTCTCCGTATATCCGGCCTGCAGGGCCTTCGTGCGGTCGACATCAATATGAAGTTTTGGGTAGTCACCCTGCTGTTGAATACGCAGATCGGCGATGCCGCGTACATGGCTGATCTCTTTGAGCATCTTGTCGGCAACGCTGGCATTCGCACTGATGTCTGCACCCTCGATCTGGACATCGACGGGTGCCGGCAACCCGAAGTTCAAAGTCTGGGTGGCAATGTCGGCCGGGAGAAAGTAGAACGTGACGCCTGGATACTCCTGCGGCAACATATCACGGAGAGTACGCACATAATCCGCGGTCGGATGATGCTTCACTTTGAGTGAAACCAGGATGTCAGTGTCCGCTGCGCCGGTCGTCCCCGAGCGATCATACATGTAGTTGATGTTGCTGTAGGGAAGACCTATGTTGTCGAGAATGTTGTCCATCTCGGCAGATGGAATCCTCTGGCGAATGCTGTCCTCAACCAGATCCGTCAAACGCGCGGTTTCTTCAATACGGGTTCCTGTCTTCGCGCGCACATGCAAAATAAACTGGCCGCTGTCGGTATCCGGAAAAAAATTCTGGCCAAGAAACGGAACCAGAACGAAGGCGAGGAGGCAGACAACAACAAAGGATGGAACGAAGGCGAGCCGAACCGAAACAAGCTGTGTCAGCAGAGAGGAGTAGGACGAGCGAATTCTCTCAAAGCGCCGCTCGAACCCTTTTTGAAAACGGGCGAAGACACTACGAGAAGGCGCGTCGCCTTGTTTGTGACTCTTTAACAGGTACATCGCCAGGGTAGGCACCAGCGTGCGGGACAAAATATAGGAAGCAATCATGGCAAAGATGACCGCTTCGGCAAGTGGGGCAAAGAGGTATCCGGCGACACCGCTCAGAAAGAACATCGGCAAAAAGACGATGCAGATGCACAACGTCGAAACAAGAGCAGGAGTGGCGATCTGCGATGCGCCATCCAGGATGCCGTCGTGCAACTCGGCGCCTTCCTCAAAATGACGCTCGATATTCTCAATGGTGACGGTTGCGTCGTCGACAAGAATGCCGACGGCGAGCGCCAGTCCTCCCAGCGTCATAGTGTTGATGGTTTGGTGCATGAAGCTCAAGACGATAACAGATGTCAGAATGGCTAACGGGATTGAGACAGCGATGATCAATGTGCTGCGCCAGCTTCCCAGGAAGATGAGAATCATCAGAGCGGTAAGCGCGGCCGCGATAACAGTCTCACGAATCACCCCATTGACTGCTCCGCGCACGAAGATGGATTGATCGGCAAGGGGCTGAATCCTGAGCGCAGGAGGAAGGGTTTGAGCGATTCTTGGAAGCAGCTGCCGCACACCTTTGACGACAGCAAGCGTGGATGCATCTCCGGCCTTGTAAACCGTTACCAGCACGCCACGCTTGCCATCCTGCCGAACGATATTCGTCTGCGGTGAAAAACCGTCGCCTACCGTCGCTACATCGCGGAGATAGATGATCGTATTACCCACCTTCTTGATGGGAAGATCGTTAAACTCCGGTATCGTCTTCAGGTCTACGTTGGCGTCAACGTCATACTCGAACTGCCCTATCTTGGCTGTGCCGCCCGGCAGGATGAGTTGCTCATTGTTGAGCGTATTCAACACATCATTCGGGGACAGACCCTTGGACTGCAGCAGGCCCGGGTTGAGAGTGACCATGACGTGACGAAATTTGCCTCCATAAGGATATGGAACCGCAGCGCCAGGAACAGTGATCAGTTGCGTACGCAGAAAGTTCAACGCAATGTCGTTCAGTTGAGGTTCGGTCATACCATTCCCGGAAAGACCGAGTTGCAGAATAGGAACGGTGGACGCGTTGTAATCGACGATCAGCGGAGGGAGCGATCCGGGAGGTAATTGTTTGAGGATGCTTTGCGAGATGGCAGTAGTCTGCGCGTTCGCGCGGTCAATACTGGCATTCGGCTGAAGATAAATCTTTACAATCGCAGTCCCGTTTACGGTCGTGGACTCGAGGTGCTCGATATTGTCGACGGTCGTTGTGAGTGCCCGCTCAAAGACGGTTGTGAATCGCCCTTCCATCTCCTCAGGGTTGAGGCCGCTATAGGTCCAGGCCACGGCAACCACAGGAATATTGATGCTGGGAAAGATGTCGGTCGGCGTGCGCAGAATCACAACCGGGCTCAGAATGAGTATGAGCAGCCCCAGAACAATAAATGTGTAGGGGCGGCTCAACGCGAGTTTGACAATCCACATTTCAGTTTCCTCAATCTCTGGTAGTTCTTGACCTTTGCCCACGGGGGCGTACCGCGTATTCCATCCAGGGCGATTTAATGGGTCGAAGAGTCCATTTGCCGCGGAACCGTATCGTTAAGTCGCGATAGCGCTGTTTCATAACTCGTCCTTAATATGGCCTCATTTATCACTTACCCACACTGAAACGGTAGGTAATGCCGAAAAACGAATATGTAAGTGGCGCGCCATGATTATTGGCTGACATCAGGCTACCCGGAAAGAAGTGCCCAACTCCGGTATTTACGGCCCAGTAATCGTGGAACACATATTTTGCTGACGCATCAAAGCCGACGCCAATGCTGTTCGTCGCAAAGCCTTGGGCTGGAGCCTGCACCGTAACTCCCCCTCCACTGTTATAAACACTGTCAAACCGTGAAGAGACGCCAATGGCTTCCCCCTGGAACAATAGCGTGAGGTTCTTCGTCGGCCCAAGGTCCAGATTGACTCTTTGCTCCTTGATGTTCTGGAACCCAAAGAGATCAAAGAGTCCAAAAGCGTTGTGGTCGCTGGGATACTGCTGGTCGTAGGTGCTGATGCGGTTGGGATTCTGATGAGGGTTGCCGGTGGCGTAGTCGTACTCTCCGCCGAGCCGTGGCTTCCACGGAAGAGAATCGAACAGATGGGCGACCTTTACAATACCTGCGCCGGCGTGAATCGAGTCGTTCGAGTAACTGCCGCGCTGCAGGTCTCCTAAAACGTCGTACGAAAACCCTGCAGGGAGACGGCCCTCCGTTTCAGCTCCGAACGTCGTCTCTACCTCTGAGCCGTAAATCCCTTGCTGGCTCTTCACACGCGGAAAGGCTTTGACCAGAACAAACGGCTGGAGCACGGTGTTTAGAATCCACGAGCCGATGGTTCCGTAGACTCCGTGAAAGGTCAGCCCTGCCCCGTGCGTGTCGAGCGAAGTAGGATGAACGGTAACGACCGAGGTGCTGAAGACATCAACGTTGTTCTTGTCCGTTCGGTCACCAAAATGCCCAAAGAATCCATCAAAGGTTCTACTGACATTGGTCCAGTCGCTGATTCCGATGACGCGTTCACTGCCGAACCGCAACTCCCTTCGGCCTGCGTACAGCCGAATATTATTATGGTGAAGTTCCAGATACCCCTGGCGTAGATCGAAGACGTCGCGCATATTCGATGCGACAATGTTCACTGGCAGCCCTAAAGCGTGCGCGTCAATAAACTGCATATAGGCCGTGAGGTACGACGTAGGCCGCACGGCGAGTCCACCGTATTCACGCGTCAACTCGTAGATTCGGTCGTTGCCTGAAGTGTATAGATAGGACGTAAAGTCCTCGGTCCGCAGCCTGATCTGCCCATCCAGACTCAGCCAGGAAGGAAAGTCTTCCTGTTTCCATGGCTCAACCGTGCCTCGGGTTTGCGGGTAATCCGCGTAGACTTGCGGCTGGTCACGCGGGTAATCCGGGTCGACTTGTGTCTGGGCATATGACATCAAGCACGGCGCCAAGCAGACGCCCAACAGGGCGAGCATGCAGATTCGCTTCCAGAAATGCAGTCTGGCCGGGGTTGAAACGATCTGTGAGAAAAATGACTCTGCCCGTTCCGTGGCGGCACTTCCGTCATTTGTCGAGATCGTGAAGTTGCAGAAGTTCAACATAACGTACCTTTCAATGGATCGGTAAACCTATCGCGGTTGTCATCATCACTGCCATCGAGACAGGCGAAACCTATTCCACGGATAACTACAGCGGACCAGCAGGGCCGAGATTAAGAGTGGCGTACTCCTACCGGGTGCTCTGTCCATAGCATGCATCTACCGCGGGTTTTGGACTACGTTATGGATAGAGACACAATTGCACTCTAACCGTCTGAATCCAGGCTTTGGCGCCCAATGCCAGATTTACAGTCACCGCGTACGTGCAGTACATCAGCCAGACACCAGTAACAAATTGGAACAGTCCTATAAGGCGAGTACCAGAGTTCCAGGACAATAAGCGGGTAGGAACTTCGGTGGCATAGATCGCGGTTAGGCCGACAAAGACGATCATCACGGGAATGTCTCCGGCCCGCCAAAAGACGTCAACACCAAGGATGCTGAGAAACAGGAATGCTACGGCCATCCAACCGTCTAGCTGTGCGCTGGAATCGATATATCGCCGCCGGGCCATTGCGAACCAGTGAATGCCATAAGCCGTGAACGCGAGGCCTGCCATATACAAAGGAGCGGCTTTGCTGAAGACGTTGAACCACGTCAATCCGGTCAGCAGGTAGATGCCGGTGAGGAACTGCATGAAGCCCGGCATCCAGAAGCCCCATAACCCTAGAGATCGGTTGACCTCGGGACTGGTCTTAGGAAACCCGAACAAGGCCTGACCACCCCAGATAAAGTAGCCGGTACCCAAGCCAAAGAAACCAATGGCGACCGGCACGAAGGGAGAACTTGCAAACGTGAATGCCTGCGTTTCCATTGTGGGAGTCCTCTTTTAGAGTTATGCATTAATACTTGAGTCGATAACTGCGGTGCGAGATGACTACTATCAATCCTTCAGAATCGCCATAAGGTGAACGGCTATCCTGCGATCACCACCTGCTTTTCCGGAGGGATCTTCCGGATGGTTGTCTCATCGATGTTTAGGTGTGCAGTCACCATCTCCGGAGGGAGACGTCTGATCCAGTTGTTCATGGAGAAGTCCAGGTATTGGTCGGCCTTGAACATTTCGAGAAAGACCAGATCGGTGTTGCCCGTATTCTCGATGTAGTGACCGGCAACCGGTGGAATATAGCCAACATCATTGGCATTGAAGTCCATCGTGCGAGCCCTCGTCGGCGGCATAAATACAGTCATTCGCCCCTTGCCCGCGAGGTAAAACTGCCACTCGGAGGCATTTGGATGCCAGTGCAACTCGCGGATACCTCCTGGCTTGAGCGTGACCAGTGCGGCGGCGACGCTCTTCGAGGCCGGGAAATTGTGGGAGTCGACGATGCGGACTTCGCCTCCGGCTGTTTTCACCGTGGGGGTCATCGCCGACATCTTGAAGGTGTATTGGATCGACGACTCCACTGTTTTTCCGCCAACGGCTGCCTTGTCTTGCGCCAGAGATCCAGGAAGGTCGCCAGGAAAGATATAAAGCTCATCTTTCGGTAACCTTGCAATAGCACTCCGATCGAGATTGGAGTTCTTTGTCAATATTTCGGGCGGCGTGTGTGCGACCCACGCGGAAATGAGGAAGGTATTGTCTTCCGAGAACAAGCCTTCATCAAAAACCAGCAGGAACTCGCAACCGTCGTCCGGCCCGAGACCCTGAATGGAATGCGGATACCCGGCGGGAAAGAACCAGAGGTCGCCCTTGGTCACGTCATCGATGAACATCGTTCCATCAGGATTCAAGACTGTAACGCGGGCATTGCCGGTGAGCATGATGGCCCACTCATCTGCCGTATGCCAATGCAATTCGCGGAAGCTGCCGCGAGTGAGACGCATGTTGACGCCGGCGAGATCTGTTGAAGGAGGCAGTTCGCGTTGCGTTACCTGGTGCGTCCACCCTCCCTCCTCCATGCGCTTCCTCGCGAGATCAAAGGAGTACCAGATTGGGCCAATGTCTCCATGATCGGTTGGCGGTGGCATATTCGAATTCGGATTCTCATCCAGAAGTGGTTTGTTTTCCTGACCGGGATCGCTTGAGGAATGATCCCCTTCTGCCTTGCGCGTGTCCTCGCGCTCTTGTGCGCTTGCCGTCAATCCAACGAACGCCGCGGCAGCGAGGGCGGCAGAACCAGCTCCTAGGAAATTCCGCCGTGATGGACTGTCGACAAGCTCACTTTCATTCTCTTCATCAATCATTGGTCATCTCTCCTATTCTTGATCCGACGACAAGCGCTCCGCTTTGCCGGAATACTTCTTGATCGGCAATATCCTTTGAGCATCTTGACTGCCAAATCCCGGAGAGCCTTACCGCGTTGAGATTTTGTCTTTCTTCTAACTGACTCGACTATCGTCCGTTACAAGACAGGAGAGGCATGCGTTCTGAGGACAGGAAATACAGAAGGGGAATGGTGGCCGGATCCAAGTGTCGAAGACGTTTTTGACACTCGTTGGAGCCGTAGCGAGATATTCACGCTCTCTCACGTCCGCATTAGGTCCAGCTAGGCATAGGATTTGGCATCCAGCCAGACGAATAGTGAGCGGCTCCAAGTGTCTTTGACGTTTTGACACTGGTCGGAGCCGGGGCGAGATATTCACGCTCTCTCTTCATTTCTTGCAAACCCCCTTGCATTCAGTTCTGGTGGGAGTATCGCTAACCCGGCCTCAGTGTCATGACTGCGAATGAACTGCACGTACCGGTAAGTGACCCGGCACATCCAACTCCGACTTATCTCACGCTTCTTTCCGCGGATACGGATCACAGCTTCTGGGTGCCACGGCTTGCCGTGAAGACGGACCTGATACCCAATCATCCGAATAGTATGTGGATCGATCCGCACGAAACCGGCGTTTATCTCGGCCAATGCGCACAATACTGCGGAGTCCAGCACGCCAAGATGATGCTCCGCGTTTATGTCCAAACGCGTGCGGGCTTCGATCGCTGGATTGAACAACAACGTCAATCCGCAGTCGCCTCTGACGCTGTGACTCAAGGAAGGATGGTCTTCGAGACCAGCCCGTGCCTGGGCTGCCACAGAGTGTCCGGCATAGCCGGGAATGGACAGTTCGGACCCGATCTAACGCACCTGATGAGCAGGGATACGATCGCTTCCAAGGGGCGGTCAACAGATTTTAAGACCTCTGCAAGTGGATTAAAAATCCCAGTTCCATCAAACGCGGAGCACTCATGCCCGCATTTCAGTTAAGTGACCAACAGGTAGATGAAATCGCTGCATACCTGGAAACTCTCTATTAATCGGGGAGAAAGAGAATGGCCGATGTCGAGCGACTCAATAGCGTTATCCAGGACCGGGGCTACTCCTAAGCACAATTTGCGAATGGAGTAAGTATCCCCCGGCAGAGCGGGGGCTTTACGATGTGAGCCGCTCAAAGCGGCTTGAGCGGGGTCGCTAACGCGGCCCCGATTTAGTTGAGCCACCTTGACGGTGGCAGGTCATTTCCAGAGGTTCATCTGATCCAGCCCCTGGTCTTCCTTCTCCTGGTTGCGGATGTACTCCCGAATCGTGGCCTCATCTCGCCCTACCGTCGACACGAAATATCCTCGCGCCCAGAAGTTTTGTCCGGCGTAATTCTGCTTCCGTTCTCCGTACACTCGGGCCAGATGGATCGCGCTCTTGCCCTTGATAAATCCCACGACTTGCGAGACCGCATATTTGGGAGGAATCGAAATCATCATGTGCACATGGTCGGTTTGCAAATGACCTTCTTCGATCCGGCTCTCTTTTTGCTCGGCCAGCTTGCGGAACACTTCGCCCAAATGCTGGCGCAGGCTCTTGTACAGCACCTTCCTGCGCCCCTTCGGGATGAAAACTACGTGGTACTTGCACTCCCATTTCGAGTGGCTTAAGCTTTCATACTCGTCCGTCCGGATTCTCCTTGATGTGTGCTTGGCGGCTCACCTCTCGGAGTTTCTTGGATGGACTCCCGAAAATGTCAAACTGCTACTGCCTCCCCGGCAGAGCCGGGGGAGCTCCCCGGTGGATTAGCACCGTCGATCGTAAATCAGAACTTATATATGGACATAACTGGGGAGAACGCTTGGATCGTGTGCATATGGAGGCACGATGAGATGCGTAAAGGGAACAGAACGCGCATGCAAGCCGCAATCCTTCGCGTGCCGCGTCTACTCTTCAAGGTCTTCCCCTCAAGCAACTGCGCTCGCTAGAAAACCTTCTCGACTCGTAGCACGAGCTTATGACCTGTCGCGCGATTTTCTGCTCCAAACTCCTGATAGGCGTTGGCATAGAGAAACCACTTTCCGCGATTCCAAACCATCCCGGGACCTATCGCACCCACCTGTTCAGGTGAGTTAGGAAGCGGCACCCCATCGATCTTTCCATCGGTAATCTGCTTGAGGTAGTATCCGTTCGGACCGATCCATAGACCCTTGTAGATGTTGTACGCAGCGGTTGCATTGAAATGAATGGCCTGGCCGGCCTTTGTGGATTGCGCGCCCGTGCTTATGGGAGGATCATGGTTTGTCGAGTTCCATAGGTAGTGAACACGCCAGCTCGTTTCTATCCGTTTTTCCGGAAAGACGGTGATTGAGTAATACGGCTGAGCATCGAAGGCATGGCTGCTGATATTCACATCCGAGGTGCGCGAGTACTGCCCTGTAGGAAGGTCGAAATCGGCAGTTACGCGCTGGTCGATTGCCATCCCGAAAAGTCGATGTTCCGGCCATTGCAGAATGAACGGCGATACCGTCGTGTTGCCTAAACCTCCCGCCTGTCCCAGAGCTCCGGCATTCACATGCGCTGCTGAGACGACAACTTCCACTCCGTACCAGCCTCCAAGAAGTTTCTTAGGGCTAAGCCAGGCAACGTGGGTCAAACTGCTGATGCTGTTCACTGCGCTCGCGCCAGGCACAGCGTTTCCGGCTGAGTCCGTGATTGTTCCGTCATGGGCCGCATCCCCAATCTCCTCGGCGAGGAATCCCGGTCCGGCTGGCCCATCGAGGAAGCTGGTATCGCCGAGATTGACAGCCGGTTCAGCGACATGGCTCTGGCCTTGCATGGAAATGCACTGGAGCCCCATTAACATCGCGACGCATAGAAGCAGTTTTGCCATGAAAGAACTCTTAGACCGGCATAAGACGGCGAGCAAGGGCTTCTGCACGCAGTCTGCTCACAGAACTGAGCATGAAGGCAAGCCATGTTAGTCGGAGTAGGCAGCTAAGAGCTTCGCCTCATCTCGCGCCATATATTCCATGACGACAATGATCCGACCTCACACACTGCTACTTCGATCATCATCTTTCGCGGCATCTCGTTAAGAAGCGGCTTAGCCAGCGAAACTCCACAGGAATGCCGCAGGTTAGGACGACCGCATGCAACTAGTCAGCCCGGCCTCCAATCAGAACGCCGCATCACCCGCGAGGGGCCGAGAGATTCCGTGCTGCCGCATCCTATAAATCAGCGTAGTGCGCTTCAAGCCAAGCTTCGCGGCTGCGCCTTCCGAGCCGCCCAGCACCCAACCACGGTCTTCAAGTGCACTCAGGATCGTGATGCGTTCGGCCTCCTTCATAGTGGTTGAGAAAGGACGAACCTTGATAGATTGGGACTCTGGCATCTGCAAGGGATTCGAAAACACTCCATCTTTTGAAAGAATCACGGCGCGCTCGATCAAATTTTGCAACTCGCGGATATTGCCCGGCCAGGCGTAAGAGCAAAGCGCAGACATCGTTCTCAGAGGAATATGGTTGATTTGCTTCCTCATCCGGCGGCCAAAAATCTCAACAAAATGAGCCACCAGGGCGGGAATGTCGTCGGGGCGCGCACGCAGCGGTGGCATCAGGATCGGAAACACATTTAGACGGTAGTAGAGATCGCTACGGAATTCTCCCTGCTTTACCATCTCCGTCAGATTGCGGTTTGTTGCAGCGACCAGCCGAACGTGCACTTGATGAGTCCGATTGCCACCTAAGCGTTCGAACTCCTGTTCCTGCAGAACACGCAAAAGCTTCGGCTGCAATGCCGCCGGGATGTCGCCCACTTCATCCAGGAAGAGCGTGCCCTTGTCGGCGAGTTCAAAGCGGCCAATCCTTTGCGCTATTGCTCCGGTGAACGCACCTCTTTCGTGGCCAAAAAGCTCACTTTCCAGCAGATCGAAGGGAATGGCAGCACAATTCAGCTTCACGAAAGGTCCACCACGCCGCGAGCTCGCGCTGTGAATTGCGTGCGCGATCAGTTCCTTGCCGGTGCCTGTCTCTCCTTCGATCAGCACGGTGGAATCCGTAGGCGCTACATGTTTGACTTGTTCGAGCACCCTTTCCAACGCAGGGCTGTTGCCTATGATCTGCTCAAATCCATGTGGAGCGGAGTCCTGAGCGAGACTATTGAGCACTTGGGGAGCAATCATTATGACCTCCTACTATTCTGGTTTCCGCCTTATGGCCTTTCTTGATTGATCCACTCACGGATGTATGCCGGGCAGTTCCTGAGCTGGATGCCGTCCGTCTCGCAGCGCCTAAGAAAGCGGACAACGTCTTGATCCACCAGTGTCAGGTCTTTCAAGTCCAAAACTGTGCGGCCATCGCTGGCTTCTGGGCTGAGCAACGCTTTCAACTCGCCTACGTTTTCTGCGTCCATCCGACCGCTCAGCTTAAAGACCAGCTCTCCGTTCTGGGCCCTTGTGATCCTCAGCATTCGTCTTCTCCGTGGGGGAGTTCATCGCTGTGAGATTTGTCACACGCCGTATCTGAAGGCAATCACAGTGCCACATGTAAGACACTGAAAACAGATAATTTAATGGATTGGATGGATTACGGAATTTCGTAATGCCACGAAGGCTCGTAACTGCGCCTTAGGAATTAGTTCGTAAGAGGAGGGAGCCGCGGGTCGCGCGAGGGCTACACAGTTTTGAAGCGATTCTTGTTTATCTTTAGCGACTTGATCTTCGAATCCAGGGTAGTTCCTGGCATGCCTAGTTTGGCAGCCGCTCCTGACGGTCCGAATACACGTCCTCCGGTTGCGCGGAGAGCAGCTTCAATCATCTCTTTCTCCTGTGCTGCAAGCCTTCGAGATAGCTCGGGCCGGCCTTCTGGCTCGCTTGCAAGAGGCGGTCGCGAAAGCCAACTCTCATCCACGGAGAAGTTCTCCGTGTCACACACGATAACCGATCGCTCGATGACATTCTGCAGTTCGCGAATGTTACCCGGCCAGGGGTACGACTGAAGCAATTCTATGGTCATTTTATTGACGCTGCGGATGCTCTTTCCTGCTTTTCGCGCGTAACGGTCGATGAAGTACTCAACCAGCATCGGAATGTCTTCCCGTCGTTCCCGTAGAGGAGGCGCTTCAATCGGAAAAACGTTGAGCCGGTAAAAGAGGTCGCTTCGAAAAGTAACTGCAGCAATGGCCGCCTGCAAGTCACGATTCGTGGCAGCAATCACCCGAACATTAGTTCGGATGGATACCGTTCCACCAATACGCTCAAACTCGTGCTCTTGCAGAACGCGCAACAGAGCGATCTGGGTCTCGGCAGGAAGCTCCCCAATTTCATCGAGGAAGATCGTGCCTCCGTCGGCCAACTCAAAGCGCCCTAAACGTCGCTGAAGTGCCCCCGTAAAAGCGCCCTTCTCATGGCCGAACAATTCCGACGCGATCAGGTCGCGAGGAATGGCAGCGCAATTCACGCTGACAAAGGCTCGCGAGGATCTTTGCGATCGTTTGTGGACCGCACGCGCGATCAGTTCTTTGCCCGTCCCCGTTTCGCCGGTGATCAGAACAGTGGATTCTGTGGGAGCAACCTTGGATATACGGGAGAGGACCGCACCGAGGGCGGGAGAAGATCCGACGATCTCCTCGAACATCGACGATTGGTCAATTTCTTTCTTCAGAGCCAGATTCTCTCGGTAGAGCTGATCCCTTAAGCCTTTGATCTCCTCAAAGGCTTTTCGCAACGCCTCTTCGGCTTGTTTGCGCTCGGAGATGTCCATCATGGTACACACGAATTGCTCCACATCCCCGGATGCGTTCAAAACCGGATGGCCGACCGTTTGGGTGTATTTAACAGTGCCATCCGGAAGAACGATTCGGTGATCCACCGCGTAATCTGACTTTTCATTGGTTGCTCGATCCTTTGCCTCCTGCACTTTGGCTTGATCCTCGGGATGCAAGCGTTGCAGCCGCTCTCTCCAAGCTGACAGGCCCTGTTTTGGGTCAAGGCCATATATGCGATACCACTCATCGGAGAGATATAAGGCATCCCATCCTGGCACGCTCCAGGCCCCGCTCCCCGTATGCGTGAGCCTCTGCGCTTCTGCCAAATAACTCTCGCTCCGCCGTAACGCCTCTTCCGCCTGCTTTGCTGCGGTGACGTCCGTGACCGCTCCCACAAATTCCAGGTCACCTGGAGAAGGTTCCAACGCGCGAGCTACAACGTGGAGGAACTTGAGTGAGCCATCTGGCATCAGCAAACGATGTTCGAGATCAAAGTTTGTCTTCTTCCTGGTCGCACGGTCGAGATTCTGCTGCACCGGATCTCTGTCGTCGGGATGAATGCGCTGGAATATGAACTCCAAAGTTGGCTTAAGCGCTCGATCATACTCAAAGATCGTATAGGTTTCTTCCGACCAGTAGATTTCTCCGCTGAGGACCCTCCAGCCGAAGCTGCCAGTCTGGCTTATGCTCTGCCCTTGAGCCAGGAAAGCTTCGCTGCGGTGCAAATCAGAGTAGCTCCGTTGCAGATCAGAATAGAGGCTGGCATTCTCCAGGGAAATCGCGGCTTGCGAAGCCAGTAAATTCAACACTGCGACCCGGTCGGAGGTGAAGGCACGCGGCGTCAGGTTGTTCTCGAGATAGAGTGCGGCGATAAGTTTTGTTTGTTTGACGATGGGCAGGCAAAGGACCGATCGGAGGCGCTTCGTCCGCACGTATTCGTCCTCCGCGTATAGCTTCTCGTCCGAAGCATCATCCAGGACCACGCCCTCGCGTGTCCGGATCACGTACTGAAGCACCGATTGAGGAAGGTCCATCGGCGTGATGGCATCCTGTCGCACGGTCACCTCGACTCTGCCGTGGCCGGTGGTGGCCTCCGCCTCGATTCGCAGTTCGGCACCGCGAAAAAGGATGAGCAGACCCCGCTCGGCGCCCGCATGCTCCACGGATATTTGCATCAGCTTCTCGATCAGCTTGCTAAGGACAATTTCGCTCGAGAGTGCCTGTGAGGCCTTGATTACCGTTTCGACGTCCAACTGCCCGACAGGAGTGCCGATTGTAGAGGTAGTAGATGTAGGAAGGCTTTTCTCGTGCAGGCGCGGGTAAGTTTCGTCGAGTTGCTTTACCTTACCGAATGCGCCCCACTGGTTGTAGCATTGTCGCGCGTTTCGCAGATATGCGTGGGCGATGCTCTCCACGCCGCGCGCTGCGTAGAACCGTGCTGCTACCTCATGGGCCAGGCCCTCGTTCTGAACGAAGCCGTTCTCGCGAGCTGACTGAATGGCCTGCTCGTACAATTGCATCGCGTCGAAAGCGCGTCCTTCGAGGCGGGCGATCTCAGCCAACACCAGCAAGTGCTTGTCGGCGAAAGTCGGCGGATAGTTTTCGGCCCACTCGCGCAGTTGCTCCCGATGCGCCGTCAGGAGGGCGCGCCACCCGGTCTGGTCGTCAGCACTACCCTTCTCATAAAGTGCGGCCACCGTCAGCGCAGCATAATAGTAGTAGTCGAGTAGCTGCATCTGAGCGGCTGAGGCCCAAAGCAGCGGCTTCGCCTTGCCGGCTGCGACGAGCGCCTCGGCGTAGTCCCCCGACAGAAACCGCGCCTTCAGTTTAAGAATCCAGTAAAAGCAGACCGTCATGGCTATCCGATCTGTTGTCAGTTGGGCCTCGAACGCCGCCCCGTCGAACTGCGCATCGCCGAAGGTGGAGAAGGTCGTGGTCCGGCCTTGCATGGTCGCGATGAAGCGTTGCTGGCTCCGGATGATGTCCGCGACGTCGCGGAACCCGACCTTCCGGACGAAGTCCAACGCCATCTCCGTCTCGCGATACACCGCGTCGAGCGGATCGTTCCGCACTTGAAGGCCTGTGAGAGATAGGTATATACCGTAGCAAGCATAGGTAAGATCACCAGTCTCAATTGCGGCGCAAATGGTCGCCCGATGGAAATCAATCGCGGTCGTGATCGACCGGGTCCACTGAGCAGCTACTCCCATGGCATCGTAGGCCTTCGCCTGGTAGGCGATGAAGCCGTGTTTCTCGACCAGGTCGCAGGAGATCTTGGCGAATCGATACCCCTCACTGTAACGATGAAAGACCGCGCCGAGGGTGCTCCCGAACTGGGCATAGCCGTGCGCGGAAGGCCCGCTCACCCCGTGCTGCACGCTGAAGTTCGCCATGCGGCACACGACCAAGCACCACAAACGGGTGTCCGTATGATAGGTGGGGGGGGAAAGGACCGATAACACTCCTATGGCAGCCTGTAGTTCCGGATCGGTCATTATCGGCAGATCGATCAGGCTTTCGATCGGGCGCCCGTTGAGGCTCTGCCAGACCGTCTCGTATTCGGCCTGGACCTGCTCCCAGGTCGGGTGTGCAGGCAGGTCAATGCCGAACAGCGTCAGGCATGCTAACCCTCTGGCTACGGCTTCCGGGTATTCCCCCTTCACGATATGCAACTGGACCTTCAGGCGATAGGCGGCCGCCTGATCGATGTTCGACGCCCCGCGCTGCAATAACTCCCCAATCAATTGCTCCGCTGTGTCGACTTTACCGCTCAGAAACTCGCACTCCGCGCGTTCGACCCACAGACTGAACGTCAACCCGTACTGGTTGCTCCAGTCCCTTTCGTCCAACAGCGCCATGCCGGCCGCTAAATGCGCACGCGCCGACGCATAGGCAGCGGACGCCTTGGCCTTCCGTCCAGCGCGCAGACAGATCGTTGCCACCCGCGCTTTCTCGTCGCGATCGATCAGCAGCGCAGCGCCTCGATTAAACTGGTTCGCGACATCGAACAAATGCTCGGCGAGCTGCTCCGGCGTCATGCTCGCCAGCAGCACCCGGCCGATCCGAAGGTGTGCCCCGGCGCGCTCGCCTTCGGGGATGAGGGCATAGGCCGCCTCCTGAATACGGTCGTGAAGGAACGCGTAGGAGCCCTCCAGGAGAAGGATCAACCCAGTGCGGGCGGCCTCCAGTAGCGAAGTGTGGATCTCCTCTTCTGATTCCCCGAAAACCAGACTCAGTGTGGCTATCTCGACCACGTTCCCGAGACAAGCGAGTTGCTGTAGAGCGGTCTGTGTCGCGCCGGACAGTCGCTTTGCCTTCCCCACCATGAGATCCACCACGTTGTCGGTGTAGCCCTTGGCGCGGATCCGGGCCAAGTCCCAGATCCAGGTTGCCGCATTCGGGTCGAGCCTGAGCAGCCCTTCCTCGGCCAGTGTAGTGAGCAACTGGATCGAGAAGAACGGATTGCCGCTGGTCTTCTCGTGCACGAGTTTCGCCAGAGGATCGGAATCGCCCTCGCAGTGCAGCGCATCGGCGACGAGCCGGCCGACATCGTCCAGCCCGAGGGGCGCGAGCACAATCTCCTGCATCCTCGTTCCAGTGTCGCGGATCGCGTCCAGCGTCTTCATAAGCGGGTGAGAGGAACCGACTTCGTTGTCGCGGTAGGCCCCGACCAGCATCAGATGCCGTACGTTCGGATCGGTGATCAGGTGCTCCAGCAGATCGAGCGTTGCCGCGTCCAGCCATTGCAGATCGTCGACGAACAACGCAAGCGGGTGCTCCGGCCTGGCGAACGCGCCGAGGAACCGCCGGAACACCAACTGGAAGCGGTTCTGCGCCTCTCGCGGAGGCAGGTCTGGAACGGGCGGCTGTTTCCCGAGGAGGAACTCCACCTCGGGAATGAGATTGATGATGAGCTGGCCATTCGGACCCAGTGCTTCCTGAAGAGCGTGCCGCCAATGACTCACCTCCGCTTCACTCTTGACGAGGATCTGACGCATCAGGCTCTGGAAAGCCTGTGCCAGAGTCGTGTATGGGATGTCGCGCTTGTACTGGTCGAACTTTCCGGCGGCGAAAAGCCCGCGCGGCGGAACAAGGGCCTTGTGCAGCTCGTTTACCACTGAGGATTTGCCGACGCCGGAATAACCGGATACCAGCACGAGCTCGGGGATACCCTGAGCCATGACCCGCTCAAAGGCCGCAAGCAGAGCATCGATCTCGCGCTCCCGCCCGTACAGCTTCTCTGGGATCAGCAATCGGTCCGACCAGTCGTGCGCGCCCAGAGCAAATGGATCGATGCGGCCATGCGACTCCCATTCCGCCAGGCACCGCCCAAGATCGGCTTCGAGGCCCGAGGCGGTTTGGTATCGCTCTTCGGCATTCTTGGCGAGGAGCTTCATAACGATGCCAGACAGCGGCTCGGGGACTGCGGCGCGATCGCCAAGCGGTACGGGCTGTTGTGCAATGTGGCAGTGGACCCACTCCAAGGGGTCGGTGGCGAAAAACGGCAATATGCCCGTAAGCATCTGGTACAAGGTGACGCCAAGCGAGTAGAGATCGCTGCGGGCATCAGTCGAGCGATTCATGCGGCCGGTCTGTTCGGGCGCCATGTAGGCGAGGGTGCCGGCAATGATCTCCGGCGGCGCGGGCGCCTGAGACTCGCGCGGCATCCGGGACGCAATCCCGAAGCCAGTCAGCCAGACGGTGAAGTCGCCGCCGACGAGCACGTTCGCAGGCTTTATGTCTTTATGGATCAGGCCACGCCGATGGACTTGGCCGAGTGCTGCCGCCAGGCCGATGGCGATGCGCAGGACGCGCGTCAGATCGAGCGGTGGTCCCTGGTCCCGCTCAAGAACCAGATCCAGGGGCTCGCCTCCAGGATCTTTGAGTACAAGGATTGTCCGCCCCTCGTGACGAGTGAGTTCCAAAGGCTTGGCTGCCCACGCGGGATCGAGTTCGGCTGCGAGCGAGTATTCGTGCTCGAGCCGCCGAAGACTCTGAGCTGACGGATGTTCCGCAGTGAGTGCGATCGCCAGGACCGGCGGTAGGTTGCCGTGGTGTCGGCCGCGGTAAAGGATGAAGTCCACGCCTTCTCGGAGGGGCACGAGCGCGTACCCAGAAGGACCCGAGATGGAGGACACCCTCGTCGCCACGGCTGCACGACCTCAGGATGCTCATTTTGACGAGAAGCTAGAAGAAGGTCAACCCCGATGCCGCCTGGTGCCAGTGCCGGCTACTCCGGAGGGGCTGGTTCAACCCAACTAAGTTTACGGCGGAAGGAATGTGACAATGCGGCTAGAATTCCAGTTTTAGCGCATATTGCATAATCCGGGGATTCACCGTTAAGGCGCTGATCACGCCGAATGTGCTGGGAGTCGAAACATCATTGGATGGATTTGCAAAATTCGACCTGTTCAGCAAATTGAAGATCTCCCACCGAAAGATCAGCTTTACGCGGTCCGTCAGAGGAGTGATCTTGATCGCAGCGATGTCGAAGTCTTGTTGATCCGGCCCACGGAGGATATTTCTTCCGAGGCTGCCGAATACCGTTCCGCCACCGGAAACAGGATATGTGCCATCAATCAAGCCACCATCTGGAATAAACGGTGCTGGAACAAATGCGCTCGTGTTGAAGAACTCGTTGACACGGCTGCTGACGCTTCTACTCCGGCCGGCATCGGCAAGTGTCGCACCAGGAGCCAAGCTTCCTGTGGTGTACAGGGTTGCCGGCCCAAATAGCGTCCCGGCTGCACTGTCCAGAATGCTGAACGGTAGTCCCGATTGCAGCGTTACGACACCTGAAGTACTCCAGCCATTTCCGAGCTTTTGAACAAGTCCGCTTGTGGCGTGGTCGGGGCCGGGCACGGTCCACGTGCCGCTGATAACCAATCGGTGAGTTCGATCAAAGTCAGAGACGCCGCGCTGAGCAACGACATTGTTTTGATCGTTGTAGACCGTTTGCCCCAAGATTGGTATTCCGAATCCGCCACCGATAGCAGCGCCGAGACTATCCCGCGCATCGTCAATCGATTTGGAAAAGGTGTAGGCTGCCAGGAATTGAAAACCATGACTCATGTCTTTCTTCAGCGTGGCCTGTAGTGAGTTGTAGATCGAATTCCCACTGCTTTCGAGGCGGAAGAGCAATGGAGACAACCCGACAAAAGGAACGCGCTCGGCTGCATTGGCCGCGGAGTTGGTTGTGAGTCCGTTTACAGGGTCGGAAGGACTGGCGAGGAGAGGCTGATTATTGCTTCGCCCCACGGCCAGGTGGGTGCCCTTCGCGCCGGCGTACCCGATTGAGAAAACGTAGCTCTTGTGTTGATACTGCAGATCGAGGTCAAAATGCTGGACGGTAGACTCCTTAAAATCAGGATCGGTAATGAATGGGGTTCGGAGAAAGCTGCTCCCCGTAAACGGTGGACCCGGTAGCATGTTGCCTACGAAATTTGGGAATGAGGAGCTCGGCGGCAAATTTGGAAAGGGATTCTCCAGGCTAGCGGTCGCGTTAGCGCCGCCAGTGAGCGAAGCACCCAACGCGAACGGCGGGTTTTGAGCCAGTAATACGCCGTTCCCCTCGAAGCTGGTGCGGTTCGCGTAGATGCCATATCCTCCTCGAAGAACTAAATCTTTGCGAGAAAATGGCTGCCACGCGAAGCCGACGCGGGGTTCCGGGTGCGTTTGGACGGGGTGATTCAGCAGGGTTGAATTGACACGCGGAAATCCCGGGGGGGCGTTGCCGGAAAAGTTGTCGGGCAGAACAAACCCGGAGGTGTCCGGACTCGTAAAACCACCGGCTGGGGGTGCAACGTAGAATTGGGGGAAGAAATTTGAGATACGACCTTCGACTTCGCTTGATTGTCCGTTGACCTCGACTCGAACCCCGAGATTCACGGTGAGTGTTCGCGTAACTTTCCAGTCATCCAATGCAAAGAAATCGGCAGCGCTTGCACGTAGCCCCACATCGGGAATTCCAGCAAGCACACTTGAGAAGAAAACGTTTGAGAACGATGTGCCGTTCCCTCCTGCGCCGGCGGGCCCGGCGGGCAATCCGAGCAGGAAATCAGGGAACGACAGAAGTGTCATGACCCCGGCCGTGTAATTGCTTAGATGGTTGAACTGATTTCGGAAGATTTCTGTGCCCAAGCGAACATTGTGCTTGTCCCGAGACAGGAATATGACGTCGGAAATGTAAAAGTTATTACCGGCTGTTTTGCCTTGGTCTTGTGCCGAGTTGCCTAATTCAAAGGCTCCAAGAACCTCAATCTGTGGAATGATCCCCTCTTGGGGGTCGCTGAAGCGGCTTATCCCTACGTCCTGGTCGGTGAGAGTCCCCCCGGCGACGCTTTGACCCGCAAGACGAGAGAAGCCAAAGCGGAATTGGTTGATCGCTCGCGGCGAGAAAACGTGAGTCTCGGCGATTGCTAGATTTCGGTTCTGAAAGGTACGGAGCGCTGGAAAACCAGGCACCGTGGCGCCAAAGAAAGGAACGTCTTGATTCGAGTTTGAAAAGAAGAACTTCACCGACAGTTGATCCGGCGCACGCAGGTTGACGTCGAAGTTTGTATTGAACTGGTCTTCGTTGTAGGATCCCGGGACCACCGCCGTATAGTTGACGCCGCTCCCCGAGGTCTGAGGGCTTGGGATGACAAAGGTTCCATTGGGGTTCTTGGCGTTCAACAAGTTGAGTGCCACCGAGTTGATATTCGAGCCATCCGGGGCCACCGCCGCACCGCCGAATGCCCCGGTTGCGCCCCCGAAGACAGCTCCAAGGGAGGCTGGTGTGCGCACCTGCGGTATCGGAGGAAGGCTTAAGGAGGAAACACTCGTGCTCAAGGACGCCGCATTCACGTCTCGCGTGGCTTGATAGGAACCAAAGAAAAAGGCGCGGCGCTTCGACCACGGAACCGGCCCACCCAATGTGCCGCCGGGCTGTGAGCGCCGGAACTCTCCTCTTGGCACCCCGGTTGCGTTCGCAAAGAAATTGTTTGCATCCAAGGCTTCGTTGCGGCCGAAATAATAGGCGCTCCCATGAAGATGGGCTGTGCCCGACCTTGTTTCGACGTCTACGTTCGCACCTGCTCCTCGCCCATACTGCGCGTCGTAGAGCGAAGTCTGGACCTTGAACTCCTGAATGCTATCCGGAGCCGGGATCGGGATCCCCGCTCCCCCGAAAGGAGTGATCTCGGTGATATTGGAGCTGTAACTGTTTGCGTCCACTCCGTTCAGCATGAAATTGTTGTCGCCGCTACGCGCGCCGTTGGCGCGGATCTCCTGGCTACCGGCCCCCAGTTGAGTCGCGTCCACGATATCGGTGTTTGTTCCAGCCGTCAGGCCTAGAATCTCGGTAAAGTTGCGATTGACGAGCGGCAAGTCGACGATGGTCTTCTGATCGATGACTCGTCCCAGAGTGGCATTCTCCGTTTGAACAAGAGGAGGCTTGGCGCTAACCGCGATTTGTTCCTCTGTGCCACCGATTGTAAGCTGAATCTGAAGCCGGCTTATTTCCGTAATTCGAACTTGAATACCTTTCAAGACGAGTGGCTCAAATCCGGGCGCGCGAACTGTCAGGTCATAGTTATCAGGAGCGAGGAATGGGACGGAGAAATTCCCTTCGGCATCCGTAATGAGATCGCGCTCTTCCTGTCTGGCCTGGCTCTTGACGACTATTGCCGCATGAGCGACCAAAGCTCCACTGGGGTCGCTCACGCTGCCTGCGATGGCTCCGGTATCGGCGGTCTGGCCGTGCATCGGTAGAGCGCAGAGCGCGAGCACGGCTGTCCGGACCAAAGTGCGGGATGCAAGCATCGCGATCTTCCACATCACCTCGTTCCTCCAACGCATCAAAGCGGGCGATGGATCACTTGAGTGAGGTAGAGAATTCCGTATAGGGAAGAGACGATGGCCATCGCTCGCCTCGCTTTGATTGCGTCAGATCTGGATCCAGAGCTAGCCTTCCAGAGTAAACGATCATACCGCAGAAACCGCCGCGCGCTGCCGAGAAGTTGCGACCCCGGTGCTCATTTCAAAGAACCCCATCCTGAATGTTTCTCTGGCTGAGCTCAAACCGGAGCCGAACTCCGTGCCCAGTCCATCTCCTCTAAGCCCCAGGTCCGCCCCGCAGGAAAACCTTCAAGACATGGTGGAGTGGACGGAGCGACATCAAATCCTGCGTGCTCTGGAAGAGACGAATGGTGAGTTTTTCGGGACCCAACGGAGCGGCTGCTCGTCTCGGAGTCAAGCGCGATCGACGCTCCAGCATAAAATGCGCAGACTGGGCATTCGCCTCTCCCGTTCAGCTTTGGATGACGGCGGCCGAACATTGCCCATAAGCACAATTGCAAAATAAGCTTGCTGACAGCCTGTATGGAACGAGCGCATAGTGAGCCAATGAGGGCGATCATCGAGCACTGATACTCCTATGCCCGTTGCCTGCAAAGTTGGCATCAAATGCTTCCATATGTCTCTGCCTATTACACTGGCTGATCCAAAATTTGCGGGGTGGGTCATTCTCCCGGCATCGAACAGGTCAGAATGAGCGCTTCCGGGTCACACGACCAATACACGACCATCGTACGGTCGAAACCGGCCCAAATGGTCCTAAGCCATCCTAAATCGAGAAGGCCACAACGCTAATCGTCTCAATGATATTCGCTGATTACAGACTACTTAGTGCCCTTGCTAGGCGGCCCTGAAAAGGCCGGCGTCGGCGGTTCAATCCCGTCCCTGGCCACCATTAAAATCAATAATTTACAAGCTCTCCAGTTAAGATCAAGTTCCAAAACGTCCAAATGCGCGGCGTAGTCGGTCAATTCCCGTACAAGTCTCGGCCTTTCTTTGGGGCGAGGCATGCCCATGAACCCGCGTCTGGTTTCGCCCTTTTGTGAACAACCTTTCTTCTCGGGTATTGTTCGGGGCCCCTATAGCCCACACCTTCTTGTCTTGAGCGTCTCATTCAGGTATCGAGTAAGCCCAAAACGCGAGAATGAATAGAAGTTGAGTTGAGTCCAGATCATGGATCCGGTCTGGTGGGGTCAAAACCCACTGGCACCCTCTTGTTACGCACCAGAAGGCGCTCCTAGTGAGCTGGAGTAGGAGCAGGCCTGTCGAACGAGATCAATTGGGCGTGAGGCCCTTGGCTGATTTCGGCTGGTGGAGAGGTAGTGTCCCGGATTTTGAGTAAAACGTCGTTCCTGATTGTTATTGACCCGAGCAGAGTTTTTCTTTCTTTCGTCCCCCTCGGACACGAGACGAGGTGTTCTCGAAAAAGTAATTGAAGGGTGGACACTTCCCGATAGGCCATGACTCGACCGGAACGATCAACGGGGCCTATAACATGGTTCTGTCTCGAAGATTGATGACTTCAAAGCATTGAAGAGTCTGGAAGATAGCCGGGTCCGCATGGTCTTTGCCAATGGCCAAGAAGTGGTCGCGACCCTCGTGAGCGTAACAACCGACTTGGACGAAAACACGGAACAATCGCCGCTGGTAGGGTTTTATTTCCCACCCCATGGACGCACCCAGAGGGTTCCCGTCTCGGAGCGGGAAATCCAGATTTCGCGATGTGCCCTGGCTGTGGCGGTGGCTTTGCCTTGAGATTCGGCTTCCGGACGATGCAAGCACGCCATATTCGGAGAAGGCGTTACGGGTTCTCGGTCAATGATCGTGTGACGCAGTGTGCTTATTGGATCATTGGAGGGTTTCGAGATCATCACGGGGACACTCCGGTCGTCAGATGTTATGCGGCTGATGATGCCAGCGTCGGCAGATGAGCCGCAATACAACTTCGGGGCATCGAGTTCCCACTCTAGGGGTGCCTCAAGGAGGCGCCCAAAAGATTGCGCCTGATCGCGTTTTGATCTGAATCCGCCAAATCACTCTTGCACTTGCATTGTTTGAATGATAAGTCGAGGAGTCTCCGTGGGTAGTTCTCTGAATCAGCGCGCAGCATTCAAACAAACCATTCAGAACCGAGTACGACCGAGTTGGTAGCCCCACGCCCGCAGCACCCCGCTTGTGCGCATTCCTTGAAAGCATGCAATGAGCCCAATGATCAGGCCATACACAGATGTCTTGAAGGTAGGGGCCAGGAATTCATTGAACGCGGCGCCATTGAATCCGCTCTCAATAAACTGATGGAAGGAGAGAGGCTCAACCGCAGACGCGAAGACACCGGCTTAATGAATTACGGAAGCTATGTTCTCGGTTGAACGAATCCCCATTGTCTTGCGTCTATTCTGCAGCGTTCTCGGGGGAGATATGCTCAAGTACTTCTTGGTGTTTTCCCTTGCTCTTCCGTTATGCGGTCACGGCCAGAGCTACGCCGACTCACCGTTTTACAAACCAATCTCTGCCATTCCCTCGTCAGCGCACGCTGAGTACATGCCGCATGGGAGCATCAAGGCAAACGGTATCGTGATCGACCTTTCCGGAGGGCGGCCGATCCCCAGATCGTCTCCTGACTCAGACGAAATTGCAGGCTGGATGGTGTATGCAGACGTAGACGGGAACAGTCCTGCACAGCTTTTTCATTTCTTCATTCAATATGACAACTTGAATGTCACCTTCGCCTACGATCTGCTGGCACAACCTGTCGAGGGCACAGACAAAATCAAGTGCACTTTCAGTGCCTTCACCGATCCGCCGGTCGAGCACTTCCGCAACAAAGACATTGTCCCCCTTTCTCTCGGGGCGGACCTGACTCCTTTGGTGATCAAATCTGGCGATGTAATTTCAATCACGACGCTTCCGCTCGGTCAGGACAAGATCACCATTGTCCACTATCTTCGCCTGACTCGGATCGATCTTTCGCCCGCCTCAACTCAATAATCACGATGTTTGGCAAGATAATTCCATGTTATCGATCACTGCGGCGCCCAGCCCTTTGCGGCCAAAATACAAATCGGCGGCTTCCTGGTTTATGACACCCAGATGGCGGCACCCGCCGGCAACTCCGTGTTCAGGAAACCACTGGCCATCGATCAACGAAAGTCCTAAAGCGTGAAGGTAGCCGGGCGAAACGAAATTCATGTTCATTTCAATGCTTGTGGATGCCGGAGTGAGGGGGCGCATCTCGTACACCTGTTCCCCTGCAGATCCGATCCCGGAGTGATTGAAAAGTCAGTTGTCCCGGTAGCCGGTTTTTCGGCCAGATGAAGCGAACGTTCGTAAACCACCGGAGTTTTCGATCCTTCAAGAACATGTCCGTTTACTTCCGCTTTTTCGTTGTCTTCGGAGCGGCGGCGAGCTTGGAAACGAGTTTTTCGAGTTCAGCCAGGCGACTTTTCAACTCCGCCACATCCTCCGGTTCAGACTGCTTCACATTCGGCCGCCGGGACTCCGGAGGTTTCCCAGTGCCGGCGGAGCGTTTTCCATTGTCCGACTTTTCTTCGCTACTTGTGCGCATGCTCTGCATGAAATCGAAAGGGCTCAAAGGATTCGGTATCGCTCGATAGGCATTTTGATAAACCTCGAGCATCGTTTTCATGTACTGCAATGCGCTCTCCTGGCTCGCGCGGCCAGACGCCACAACCATCTGCCGCAAGAGGTCGAGAGGAAAACTCGATTCCGATGTCTTGGCATCCTCGACAATGATCTGGGTCAGGATAAGTCGCGTAATGTCTTCGCCCGAGGAAGCATCGACGACCTGGACATCGTTTCCCTGCTGTAGGAGCTGCGCCACCTCATCGAGGTTTACGTAACGGCTGTTCGTGGTGTCATAGAGGCGCCGGTTCTCATATTTCTTAATCACTACGGTTTTCTGCGCCATAATTTTCCAATTCTACCCCTTGACAGCTTGGCCGAAGCGGCGCAGCATATATTAATGCTGCAGTGCAGCATATTACGCAGCGCAGGGGCGCGCGGGATGGAGAGCGATTATGGAAACGAAGGAAGCGAATGGACCAGTGAAGGCTGCGGAAGGAACCAAGGTTGATGCAATCGAGTCGATGACCGACCTGTATACCCACGGCATTGAGCGTCTGGCGGAGATGCAGAAGAAGGGGCTGGAGATTGCCGTAAAGCACAATGCGGACGTCGTAAGCACCTGGAAGAAGTTCACGCTACCGGTACCGGGCATGTTGATGCTGGATTTGGCGACCACTGCTTTTGAGCGGTTCGCAGAGACTCAGAAGGGTTCGATTGATCTCATGGTGGAGCAGACCCACACCTTCGCCAAGGTGGTGAAGGAGCGCAAAGTAAAAGCGACGGACACGATGGAGGAAGGCAAGGAGAGGGCCAAGGAAGCAATTGGGCACTCCGTCGCAGCCCAGAAGACCGCACTCGACTATACGGCCAAGCAGGCCAAGGCAGCGTTCGCGACTGCGAAACAGCAACTTGCAGGAACGCCGGTAGCAACTGCAGCCGATTCGATGGAGCGCGGAATGGACATCGTGGTTGAAGCTCAGAAAGAGCTGCTCGACCTGGTGGCGGAACCGACCCTGCACTAGTCCACCAGGGGATAGATCAAAAGCGGGATGGATGGGATTGCCGCAGCGCCTGCGAATTTTGCAGCACCGCGGCACTCCCCGCTCCGTTCAGGTATATGCTTTGTGTGCAAGTAAGCCAGGGGGTAGATATGGCTGCAGAAAAAGAAGCGGCAGGGGTCGATCCGTTCGAAGCGTTTCGCCAGATGAGGGACACCTATCTCGAAGGCATGTCGAAGGTGATGATCGATGCCGTGAACACAGAAGAATATGCCCAGGCGTCCGGAGCTCTGCTCAACAATTATCTGACATTGTCGGCGCCTTTTCGCGAGGCGATGGACAAAGCCATGATCATGGCGCTGGAGCAATTCTCCTTGCCTTCGCGCCAGCAGGTGGTGGCCCTGGCAGAGCGCTTTACCAATCTTGAAATGCGACTCGATGATCTGGATGCCAAGCTGGATCGCATCGTTGAATTGGCATCTGCCACGCGGACGCCATCTCCCGGTCCATCTACCCCGGGTAGGCGGCCCGCTGCGCCGCATGCAGCATCGCGACCATCGAACAAGAAATCCTAGAGGTCGATATGGCAGGAACTGCGGAACTATCCAACGGCTGGTCTGTCCTGGATCAGAAGCTCAGGACCTTCAGCCGGCTGATGACCACCAAGGCAGCGATCGGGCAGACACCCAAAGAACTGATCTGGACGCTCAACAAGGCCAAGCTGTACCGGTATATTCCAGTCGTTCCAGCCGAGGAGCGGTATCCAATACCGTTGATCCTCATTTTTGCCTTGATGAATCGTCCCACGATCATGGACCTGCGCCCGGGCCATAGCTTCGTGGAGTACATGGTCGGCAAAGGCTATGACGTTTATCTGCTTGATTGGGGAGTTCCGGGGCCAGAAGACAAGAAACTGAACTTCGACGACTACACGCTCGACTACATGCCGCGAGCGATTCGCAAGATGAAGGCCGTGTCGGGCGCAAAAGAGTTCAGCATGCTGGGCTGGTGCATCGGTGCGATTCTCACGACGATCTACGCATCGCTTCGACCCGACGATGGACTTCGAAATTTGACGTTGCTGACCGCTCCCCTCGATTTTTCAGCCACTCAGAAGTTGACGTTCGCGCGCTGGACCGACGAAAAATATTTCAATGTCGACAGAGTTCTGGCTGCTTTCGGCAACATGCCGGGCGAAATGATCGACTATGGCGCCAAGGCCCTGAAGCCCATCGAAAACTACATTACGAATTACTGCAAGCTGTGGGACAATCTGGACGATCTTCGTGTCGTGGAATCATGGCACTCCATGAATACCTGGGTCACGGACATTTGCCCCATGGCGGGCGGCGCCTATCGACAGCTCATCGTGGATCTCTATCGCAACAATCGTCTGATGAAAGGTGAACTGAAGATCCGCGGCGAGGTCGTCAATCTGAGGCGCCTGCGGGCAAATTTGCTTAACGTGATTGCCGAAGGCGACCACATCACACCACCCTGCCAGTCGGAAGCGATGCTGCCGAAAGTGGGCAGTACTGACACAGAAATATACCGCGTTCCTGGCGGTCACATCGGCATCATGGCCGGGAGCGGAGCTAACAAGCGTACCTGGCCTCACATCGACTCATGGCTTGCAGCCCGCTCCCGGTGATCCAATTCCGGAACATTACATGTAAATGCCGCCGTTGACGTTGATCTGCTGTCCAGTAATGTAATCCCCATCGCAAATCAGGAATGCGGCGGCCTTGGCTATCTCCTCCGGCAGCGCCAGGCGGTGCATCGGGATTCGCTGCTTGATCTGCTCCATGACGTCGAAAGGGATGCGTTCTGTCATGTCGGTTTCCGTGAACCCTGGGGCAATCACATTTGCGGTGATGTTGTATTTTGCCATTTCCAATGCGAGCACCTTCGTGAAGGCGATCAGTCCTCCCTTGCTGGCGGCGTAGTTTGCTTGTCCAAAGTTTCCTGCCTGGCCAACAAAGGAGGCGATGTTGACGATTCGGCCGAAATTCCTCTCGATCATGAATGGCAACGCGGCGCTCGTACAATAAAAGGTACTGTTGAGATTGGTCTCGATGACATCGATCCAGTCGCCATCCGTCAGTTTGCGCATGCTCTTGTCACGCGTGATACCAGCGTTGCTCACAAGAATGTCGATCCTGTCGTAAGCGCCAATTACGTCCGCGACTAACCTTCTGGCGGCAAAGCTATCTGAGACGTCGCCCAGGAATACTTCACTTGTGCCTCCGGCTTCCACGATCTCATCTCTGACTTCTTCCGCTCTGAGGATGTTCGAACGACAGTTCACCGCGACTGCGGCTCCTCGACGGGCAAGCTCGAACGCAATGGCGCGTCCGATGCCTCGCGATGCTCCTGTTATAAGTGCGACTTTCCCGGCTAGAGATTTCGATCTGGGGACCATGATTTCGGATAAGGTTGCTGTTGCCATGACATGCTCCTTCGTTTTCTGTCTGATTAATTCATTGACTGAAAGATGGCAGCGATACCTTGTCCGCCACCGATACACATGGTCACCAGGGCATATTTCCCGCCGATCCGGTGCAATTCATGGATCGCTTTCACCGTCACAATTGCACCGGTGGCACCGAGAGGATGTCCAAGAGAGATGCCGCTGCCATTCGGGTTTGTCTTCTCCGGAGGAAAACCTAATTCGTTCCGCACTGCGAGTACCTGCGCGGCGAAGGCCTCATTGGCTTCAATGACGTCCATATCGTCGTTGCTGAGCCCCGTGCGTTGGTAGAGTTTCCTCACGGCCGAGATAGGACCGATTCCCATCACGCCGGGTTCGACCGCGGTAACCGCATAGTCGATCAGTTTGGCAATCGGCTTAAGTCCGTGCTCCTCGGCTGCGTGTTCTTCCATCAGCACCACGGCTGCGGCGCCATCGTTGAGGCCGGAGGCATTCCCGGGCGTTACTGTGCCATCCTTGTCGAAGGCCGGTTTGAGCTTCGACAGGTTTTCCATCGTCGCATCGTCCCGGGGCGACTCATCGGTATCGAATAACGTGCTGCCTTTGCGGCTTTTGATTTCAACGGGAAGAATCTGGCTCTTGAATCTTCCCGTAAGGATCGCGCAGTTCGCACGACGATGGCTTTCTACAGCAAGTTCGTCCTGTTCCCGGCGGCTGATACCGAACTTACGCGCTACGTTCTCCGCAGTTACTCCCATATGGACTTCATCGAAGGGGTCAGTCAATGCGGCGACCAGGACATCCACGGCATTCACATCGTTCATCCGTGCACCCCAACGCACCGCATTC